>Ga0208492_1000601_pt1 | contig 29137 bp, 18 predicted proteins | sample Subbioar_CSW14AB_FD_184820 | JGI IMG/M metagenome (GOLD analysis project Ga0208492, IMG submission 184820) | Serpentinite rock and fluid subsurface biosphere microbial communities from McLaughlin Reserve, California, USA - CR12Mar_CSW14AB (SPAdes) | ecosystem: Environmental > Terrestrial > Deep... | reverse complement strand
CCCCGCCATGCCACGCACGTAGAGCGTCCCCTGCCCCGGCGTCGTCTGCTGCACCGAGACGCCGCTGTGCGCCCGCGCCACATCGGCGAGGCTTCCGGGCGCGATCGCCCGGATCTCCTTGTCTTTGATCAGGGTCACGGGCTTCGACGACACGAACTTCTCGGGGTTCTTCGATCCCGCGACGGTCAGCTCGAGGGGCTCGCCGACGACGGCGCGCGTGCTCGGATCGCTCGGCTCCGCGGCTCGGGCGTTCCCCGAGAGGGTCGTGAGCAAAGACAGACAAATGGGCGTCGAGAGCGCCAGGAACGGACGCATCGGGGTCTCCTTCGTCGACGACGTCGCGCGAAGGCGCGGAACGACGACTCCCCCCCTTACGCCGGGCAGCCCACCCGTCTGACATCGCGGGCGAAACATTTCCGAATCAGGCCTCGATCCCGAGATCTTCCAGCTTGTAGTAGAGCATCCGGCGACTGATCCCGAGGATACGCGCGGCAAAGGTGCGGTTGTACTTCGCACGGGCCAACGCCTCGCGCAGGGCGTCGCGCTCGGCATCCCACGCGTTTTCGCGACGCTCGAGAAGGACGAGCCTGGCTGACCGATCTCAGCAGAGCGCCACGAACGAACCTTGACGCTGTGCCGTGGGGTTCCCCATGCTGGCGCCCGTGCGTCGCCTTCTCGCGCTCGTCGCCGTCTCCCTCGGTTGCTCTTCTTCTCCCGATCCGGCGCCCGCTGCTGTCGTCACGGCGAAGCAGCGCTTTCTCACCGACGCGCAGGGGCGCGCGCTGATCCTCCGCGGGATCAACGTCGACAACCACGCCAAGGGCGACCCCCAGCGGATGCCGAAGATCTCCGACGAGGAGATCGCGATGCTCTCGCGCGACTTCGGCTTCGACCACGTGCGACTCCTCGTGTTCTGGGACGCCGCCGAGCCCGAGAAGGGGCGCTGGGACGATGCGTACTACGACCGCGTGGCTGCCCAGGTCGAACGCTTCTGGAAGGCCGGCCTCTACGTGGTGCTCGACATGCACCAGGACGTGTACGGCCCCGCCGTCAGTGGAGACGGCGCGCCCGCATGGGCGACCCGCACCGACGGTCAGCCGTTCAAGTTGCAGAAGATCTGGTCGGCGAACTACTTCGAGCCCGCGGTCCAGCGAGCGTTCGACAACTTCTGGTCGAACGAGGGAGCCAACGCAGACTTGCAGGATCACTACGCCGAGACGTGGCGACGGTTCGCTGCGCGTTTCGCCAAGCACCCCGGCGTGCTCGGCTACGACGTGATCAACGAGCCGTTCCCGGGCTCACAGGTCGACATCGCCGAGATCCTCTTCCGAAGGACGCAGGAAGGCGTCGGCAAGAGCCAGACCTTCGACGAGGGCGAGTTCGCGCAGTTCTACCAGCGGATGATCGACGCGATCCGGAAGGACGATCCCGACAAGTGGATCTTCTTCGAGCCTCGCTACGGCGCGCCGGCCAACGGCATGGGCTCGTGGATTCCACGCCTCCGCGATCCACGCACGGGCACGCCGCACCTCGTCTACGCGCCGCACCTCTACTCGGTGCCGTTCGAGGCGAACGAGAGCTACGACCCGGTCGGCGACGAGATCTTCACGCTGTGGGAGGCGCGACGGAACGAGGAGCTCGCGGTGCTCGATTGCCCGCTTTGGATCGGCGAGTGGGGCTTCGCGTGGGGCTGGCCGAACGCGCAGACCTATGGGGCCCGCATCCTCGCGATGGCCGACCGCCGCATGGAGGGATGGGCCTACTGGTCATGGGATCCGGGCACTCCGGGGAGCTGGTCGCTCTACGATCGAGGCGACGCCACGACCGGTCGGCCTGCTGGTCTCACACCCGCAGGAATCACGGTGGTGCGTCCCTATCCACGCGCGATCGCCGGGGAGCCCGTGTCGTTCGGATTCGATCCGGCCACTCGCACGTTCCAGCTCTCGTTCCGCGATCAGCCCGGTGCGACCGGGCCGACCGAGATCTTCGTGCCGCGCGCGCGCCTGTACCCGACGTCGATCACGATCGCGTGCGACGACGGCGCCCCGACTTGCACCCATTCGTGGGACCCGAAGCGATCGGACGTGCTCCTCGTCATGACCACCCCGCGAGCGACGGGGCACACGGTGCGAATCTCGCCGGGTGGCTAGCGCACCCCCGCCTCTACGTGCCTACCTTCTTTGCCCCGAGGGGTGATTTTGGTCACGGCCGGGGCCGCAGGACAGGTAGCGTGCTTGCATGCGTCGCGCATTCGTGCCCTTCCTCGCTTGCTTCCTCGCGATCGCGGGCTGTCGTCCGAGCCAGCCCCCGGAGAAGCACGAGCATGGCGCCGTCGCGGCGCGGTTCCGCGCGGCGAAGCTCCCCCACCTCGGGGCGCAACGCGCCGCTCGAGGGCCGACGAGCGCGGGGGCGACCTGGACGATCGGCGCGTTGGAGATGCGCGCGCTCGACGTCGAGAACCATCCGATTGATTCCTCCGAAGGCCTCTTGACCACGGCCGACGTGGCCATCGACACCGACGCGGTGTGGAGCGCGGAGGGCGGCATCGACGAGGAGTGGCGCATCCTCCTGTCGTCGCGGGCCCCCACCACCTTCCGCTGGCAGCTGCATGCGTCGGGGACCACCATCCTCCGAGAGGGTCGGGTCGAGGTCACCGATGCCGAGGGCCGAATCGTCGTGCGGAGCGCGCCGTTCGTCGCCTACGACGCCGAGGGCACGGCACGCACGCTCGAGGCGCGGCTCGATGCAGAGGGTGCGAACCACGTGCTCACACTGTCGCTCGACGCGCGCGGGCTTCGTTATCCCATCGCCGTCGATCCGGGCTGGGTCAGCGGCCCGACGATGGGCAAGATTCGCAAGTTGCACAAAGCCGTGTCGCTCGCCGACGGGCGCGTGTTCTTCATGGGTGGAGAGGACGGCGGCACCTACCAGCGTCACCGGGACGCCGACATCTACGATCCGGCGACAAACACGTTCTCGCTCACCGGCGATTCGGGCGGGCCGACCGGCCTGGGCGTGCAGGTCATCCGTCTGGGCGACGGTCGCGTGCTCGCTGCGGGCGGCGCGGGCATCAGCCTCCCGACCGCGGCGGCGGCCGTGTGGTCGCCGACGACCAAGGCGTGGGCCGCCATCCCGTCGATGCCATACAACCGCAAGGACGCGGCGACGGTGCTCGTCTCGCCGACGCGGGTGCTCCTCGCGGGCGGCGGCACCGTGGCCGTCGGCGGAGAGTCCGCGGTCGTCTACAACGCGACGACCAACGCTTGGACCGAGATTGCTTCGATGAGCGTCTCGCGCGGGCTGCCCGTCGGCGCGAAGCTCCCGGGCGGCACCATTCTCGTGTGCGGCGGCGCCACCACCCAGTCGAGTTGCGAGCACTGGAACCCGACGACCAACGCCTGGGCAGCGCGCGCGTCCATGTCCGTCGGGCGTGCGAGTGCGGTGGCCACCACGCTCGCCGATGGCAGGATCTTCGTCTCGGGCGGCGTCGGGCTCTCGTCTGCCGAGATCTACAATCCGACGACCAACACGTGGAGCGCGGCGGGGAACATGGCCGCCGTGCGTGCGCAGCACGTCGCGCTCTTGTTGCCGTCGGGCAAGGTGTTCGTGGCCGGCGGGACGACGGCGCTCGCGCAGCTCTACGATCCGGCGACCAACGCGTGGGCGCCCGCAGGATCGATGTCCGTCGTCCGCGACGAGTCGGCGGGCGGACTGCTCGCGAGCGGCAAGGTCATCGTCTCGGGAGGTACCGCGACCTCGTCGGCGAGCTCGGAGATTTGGGGCGGGTCGCTCGGCGTCACATGCACGGTCGCGGGAGAGTGCCTGTCGGGCTCGTGCGTCGACGGCGTGTGCTGTGGCTCGGCGAGCTGCGGCGCGGGCGCGAAGTGCAACCTGCCGGGCAAGCTCGGAACGTGCTCCAAACCGGCCGGCACCGCGTGCGGCGCAGCCTCCGAGTGTGCGTCGGGCTTCTGCACCGACGCCGTTTGCTGCAACGCGGCGTGCACCGGGCAATGTGCTTCCTGCAACGTGACGGGGAAGGTCGGAACGTGCAGCCCCGTCTTGGGCCCGCCCGTCGGTGGACGCGCAGCGTGCGCCACGACGGGCGCCGGCACCGCGTGCGCCGCGAGCTGCAACGGGATCAACGCGAGCGCGTGCACCTTCCCACCGTCGACCACCGCCTGTGGCACCAACACCTGCGCTGCGGGCAAGGAGACGCGCGTCGGAACCTGCAACGGTGCGGGCGTCTGCTCGGGCACGACCAAGGACTGCGGCGTCTATGCGTGCGGCCCGACGTCGTGTCTGACGACGTGCACCTCGGCGACCGACTGCGCAGCCGGCAACTACTGCAAAGCGGGCGTGTGCGTTCCGGTCGAGGATCTCGGCACGCCATGCAAGACGCCTGCGGGGTGCACCACCGGGTTCTGCACGGACGGCGTGTGTTGTGGGGTCGCGAGCTGCGCCGCGGGCTCTGCGTGCTCGCTCTCTGGGTTCGCCGGAACGTGCAAGGTCAAGCAGGGCAGCACGTGCAAGGACGGCACGGACTGCGGCACTGGCATCTGCGTCGACGGTGTCTGCTGCAACGAGGCCTGCTCCGGTCAGTGCGAGGCCTGCGACGTCGAGGGTCGCGTCGGCGTCTGCTCTGCCGTCGACGGTCGGCCGCATGGTACGCGTACCGCTTGTGCCGATGGCGGAGGCGACGTGTGCGCGGCCGCGACGTGTGCCGGCAACAAGGACCGCACGACCTGTGTCGGCAAGAAGGCTCCCATCGGCGCGACGTGTCGCGAAACGAGCTGCGTCGGCTCCACGCTCCAACTCGCCGCCACGTGCGATGGCAGCGGCACCTGCCCCGCAGCCAAGGAATCGTCGTGCGTGCCCTACGCGTGCGAGGGCACGAGTTGCCGACAGACCTGCTCCGAGAACGCGCACTGCACCACCGGCTTCGTGTGCAAGGGCAGCCGCTGCGAGCCGGTCGCGGCGCGGTGCACTGACGATCTCACCGGATCGATCGGCGCCGACGGGGTCTCGGTGAGCTGCGCGCCCTACGTGTGCACGCGCGACGGCACCTGCGCCAAGGCGTGCGCGAGCTCCACCGACTGCGCGCCCGGCAACGTGTGCGACGTCGCACAATCGGTGTGCGTGCCCGGAGGGGGCGAGGTCGCCGATTCGGGTGGTTGTTCGGTGGGCAACAAGCCCGGGTCATCGAAGGCGTGGCTCGGCCTCCTCGGACTGCTCGGCGCCTCGTGGGCGCTGCGTCGTCGCAGGTTCGGGGCGACCCTCGCGCTCGGCGTCGCCGGCTGCAGCTCGTCGGGACGCGAGGCTCCCCCCACGGTCGATGCGGGCGTGTCGGCCTTCACGCAGGTAGAGAGGTCGATCCGCGCGGTGCGCCTTGCCATCCCGGGAATCGCCGCGTCCGCAGCCACGCGCGATCTCGACGCCACGCTGCCGACGAGCGCCGACGCAGCGCTCCATCTCGCGCTGCCCGGTGCGAACGACTTCTTCCTCGACGTCTTCGATCTCGACGCTCGTCCATCGCCCACCGTCGTCGTCGATGGGATGCACGTGGCGACCGGCGATCGCACGGACTCGGTGTTCCTTCGCGCGGGTGCGGTCGTCGAGGACCTCCGGGTCGTCCATGAGGTTCCGGAGAAGGGCGTGCGCCTTCGGCTCGCGATCGAAAACGGCGCAGCCGTCGCCCGCGTCCGCACGCGCGAAGGACGCATCGAGGCGCTCGATCCGAACGGCCGCGTGTGGCTCGCGTCGGCGCCGATCGTCGCGATCGACGCGAATGGGGAGCGGCGCGAGCTGTCGGTGCAAGACCACCGCGAGGGCACCCGGACGATCGTCGAAGCGACCCTCGATTCCCGAGGGCTCGCGCTTCCCATCGTCGTCGATCCGATCTGGACCAAGGCCGCGAACCTCTCGATCGCGCGGTACATGCACTCTGCGGTGAGACTCGGCGACGGCCGCGTGCTCGCCGTCGGCGGCGATGGCGCGCCCGGCCAGCCCGAGCTCTACGATCCCAAGACCAACACCTGGTCGAAGACGGGCAAGACCGCCTACGAATACGGCGGGTTCATCTGGTCGCCCGGCCTGCTCGTGCTCTCCACCGGCAAGGTGCTCGCCGTCAGCAAGAGTGCCGAGCTCTTCGACCCGGCCACCGGCACGTGGACCGACGCGAAGAAGACCTCGACCACCGAGTTCTCCGCGGCGGTTCCGCTCCCCGGCGGAAAGGTCCTCGTGACCGCGGTGAGCAGCTACGGCACCGCGGCGACGGTCTCGGACATCTACACGGTCGCGACAGGCGCCTGGACCTCCACGGGCGCGATGAAGGCAGCACGCAACCTGCCCGGCGTCGCCCTGCTGCCATCGGGCAAGGTCCTGCTGGTCGGCGGGGGCAGCGCCAGCCAGAGCTCGGCCGAGATCTACGATCCCGCGACCAACGCGTGGACCTCGACGAGCGCTCCCTCGAGGGCGCACTGGTGGCCGAAGGTCGTCACCCTCCCCTCCGGCAAGGTGTTCGTCACCAGCGGACGCGGCGACGATGCGAACAACGAGATCTACGATCCGACCGCCAACACATGGGCCGCCGCGCCCGCGTTCGCGCACGCCCGCGACGGCGGCGGCGCGGTGCTCCTGTCGACCGGCAAGGTCCTGTTCACCGGCGGGTTGAACGGCACCTCTTTCACCGCCGACGCGCAGCTGTTCGATCCGGTGGCCGGAACCTTCTCCGCCGCCAGCTCGATGTCCGACGCGCGCTCGTACATGGCGATGGCGATGCTCGCCGACGGACGCGCGCTCGCCATCGGCGGCGGCAACGGGTTCTCGTCGGGACCGACGGCATCGAACCTCGTCGACATTTACGGCGGCGCGCTCGGCACCACCTGCGCCGCGGCCGGCGATTGCGGCAGCGGCGCCTGCGTCAACGGCGTGTGCTGCGCGAGCCCGTCGTGCACCGCCCCTGCGACGTGCAACCAGCCCGGCGCGCTCGGCACTTGCACCAAACCGATCGGCAGCACCTGCGCGGCCACGACCGACTGCGCCTCCGGACGATGCGTCGACGGCTACTGCTGCGACGCAGCCTGCGGAGGTCAGTGCGAGGCCTGCGACATCCCGGGCAAGCTCGGCGTCTGCTCGCCGACCCAGGGTGCACCACGCGGCAAGCGCTCGGCCTGCACTGGCCCGGGCGCAGGCACGGCGTGCGGCGATCGTTGCGACGGCATCGACCGCGCGGCGTGTCACGTTCCCGGCGCGAGCGCCTCGTGCGGCGTCGACGCGTGCGTGGGCGGCGTCGAGAGCCGCGCCGGCACCTGCGCGACCGACGGCACCTGCAGCTCGACGAGCAAGTCGTGCGAGGGCTACATCTGCGGCGCGACCACCTGCAAGACGTCGTGCGGAGGCGATTCGGACTGCAAGGCGGGCTACTACTGCAAGAGCGGCGCGTGCGCGAAGGTCGACGGCCTCGGCACTCCGTGCACCAACGCTTCCACGTGCACGACGGGACTCTGCACCGACGGCGTGTGCTGCGGCGTCGCGGTGTGCGGCGTCGGCGAGAGCTGCGGCAACCCCGAGAACCCCGGCGTGTGCTCGAAGAAACGGGGCACGGTCTGTTTACTCGATCCCGAATGCGCCTCCGGACACTGCGTCGACGGCGTGTGCTGCGAGTCGGCGTGCGACGGCCAATGCGAAGCGTGCGACATCGCGGGGAAGTTCGGCAGCTGCACCCCGATCGACGGCGAGCCGCACGGCGCGAGGTCGAAGTGCTCGGCCGGCTCGTCCAGCTGCGAGGCGCGCACCTGCGCCGGCACCAAGGACAGCAAGACCTGCGTGGGCTACGCGGCCGCGACCGAGACCACGTGCGCTCCTTCGAAATGCGAGGGTACCGTCTACGTGGGCAAGGGCACCTGCAACGGAGCCGGCGCCTGCGCGGTTCCCGACACCCAGACATGCACACCGTATGTCTGCGACTCGGCCGGGTGCCGCACCGGCTGCACCAAGGACGAGCACTGCGCGGAGGGCTTCGTCTGCGACCACGAGGTGTGCATCGCCCGCGTCGCGCGGTGCTCGGCGGATCGACTCTCGTCGCAGAAGACCGACGGCACGAGCGAGAGCTGCAGCCCATACCTCTGCACCACCAGCGGCGCGTGCGGCGATCGCTGCACCTCGAGCACGGCCTGCGCGCCGGGCGCGTTGTGCGATCCCGCGAGCAACGCCTGCGTGTTCCCCTCGAGCGACTCCGAGGGCGGCTGCGGGTTCGCCAATGGAGGAGCTACCCCGGGCTGGGCGCTCGTCGTTCTCCTCGCGCTCGTCGGACGCCGGCGGCGCAGCTCTACGAGTCTGCCTTGAAACGCAACCTGGACATGCTCGCCGCCTACCGGATCGGAATCAGGCGCGCGAGCGCATCGCGGTCGAGCGCGGCTTCGACGGCGTCGGCGAGTCGTTCGATGTCGGCCTCGCGCCGGGCGTCGAGGTCCACGGCGGCGATGCCCTCGGCCCCGGCCCACGCGAGCAAGGCAGCCAGCGCCGCCGGTCGGTCGAAGACTCCGTGGCAGTACGTCGCGAGGAGCTGACCGTCCGCGGAGATCGCGCCGTCGACCCGCCGGTCGTCGAGGTGGACAGCGGGGCGCTCGAGCGCAGGCCCCCGCGTGGTGCCCACGTGGATCTCGTATCCCGTCATCGCCGGCGAACCCTCGAGCGCGAGACGTCCGCTCACGTTCCGGAGCTGTTTCTCCGCTTCGAGCGTGGTCTCGCAATCGAGGAGCTCGAGGCCGGCGACGCTGCCAGGGCTGCCCTCGACACCGGCCGGATCGTGGAGCGCGCGGCCGAGCATCTGGAAGCCACCGCACAGACCAACCACCTTGCCCCCGTATCGCAGATGACGCCGCAGGTACGTGTCCCAGCCTTGCGCCCGTAGCCACGCGAGATCGGCGGCGACGTTCTTCGAACCGGGCAACACGACGAGATCCGCGGGAGGCTTCGCCTGGTTCGGCCCGAGGAAGCGGAAGTCCACCTCCGGGTGCAGGCGCAACGGATCGAGATCGTTGTGGTTCGAGATGCGCGGAAACGACGGTGCGACGACGCGCACCTGGTCGTGCCTGCGCGCTCGCCGTGATGGGCGAGGCCGTCCTCGGCGTCGAGGAATAGCCCCTGCAAATAGGGCAGCACACCGAGCACCGGAGTGCCCGTGCGCTCCTCGAGCCAGGTGAGACCAGGCTGAAGCAGCGCGATGTCGCCGCGGAAGCGATTGACGACGAGTCCTCGTACGTGCGCTCGTTCGGCGGCGGAGAGCAGGTCCAACGTACCGGCGAAGTGCGCGAGCACGCCGCCGCGATCGATGTCTGCGATGAGGAGCACCGGAATGGGCGCAGAGCCAGCGGCCTCGGCGGCCTCGACGAAGCCCATGTTCGCGATGTCGCCCTGGCGAAGGTTGACCTCCGCCGGGCTGCCCGCGCCCTCGACGATCACGCATTCGAATTCGTCGGTGAGCCGCCTCCACGACGCGAGGACCGCGGCGAGCGCCGTGGTCTTGTAGTCGTGGTAACTCTGCGCACCGAGCTCGAAGAGCGCGTGGCCGTGGACGATCACCTGCGCGCGCTCGTCGCTCGTGGGCTTCAGCAGCACCGGGTTGAAGTCGACCCGAGGGGCGACGCCAGCGGCGAGCGCCTGGAGCGCTTGGGCTCGACCGATCTCACCGCCGTCGACGGTGACGGCGGAGTTGAGCGCCATGTTCTGGGGCTTGAACGGCGCGACAGACACGCCGCGGCGACGGAGGATGCGGCAAAGCGCGGTCACCAGCGTGGTCTTGCCGGCGTCCGACGTGCAGCCCTGCACCATCAACGAGCGCATCGGGACCCGGTAGCGCAGGAGCGGTCGTCGCGATAGATTGGGCGAGCCGCGCTCCCCCGCGCATCGCGAGGGCACCTCCAGTTTGTTTCTTCGATCTTCGACGGCCCGTCGAGGCCGTGAGGTGATTCCAACGATGCTGCGTCGGCCACACATCCCCACAGCGCTCGCGTTCGCCGTCCTTGCTTGCTCCGGCGCGGGCAGTGACAAGAGTGGCTTCAGCGGTACCGACGGCTCCACCCTATCGGACGTCGACCCCGGCGCCGAGTTCGCGATCCCGGAGGACGCCGGCGGCGCTCCCTGCGTCGGCCTGAAGTGCCAACAGGTCACGTGCTCAGGCTCGGCGACGACGAGCTTGAGCGGCACGATCTACGATCCGGCCGGGCGCACGCCTCTCTACAACGTCATCGTCTACGTGCCGAACGCACCGCTCGATCCCATCCCCAGGCCGCTCTCCTGCGACAAGTGCGGGGCGATCGCCTCGGGGAGCCCGATCGTGGCGGCGCTCACCGACGCCAAAGGGCAGTTCGTGCTCAAGAACGTTCCGGTGGGCAAGGACATCCCGCTCGTGATGCAGGTCGGAAAGTGGCGAAGGCGCGTGGTGATCCCCGAGGTCAAGGAGTGCGTCGACACGCCCATCACCGACAAGGAGCTCACCCGCCTCCCGAAGAGCCGCAAAGAGGGCGACATCCCGCAGTTCGCCGTGACGACGGGGAATGCCGACGAGCTCGAGTGCTTCTTGCGCGAGATCGGGATCGACGACAGCGAGTTCGTCGCCGGCGGTGGAAAGGGCGCAGTTCACCTGTTCCAGGGCTGGGGCGGCTCCAGCGTGGCGGGCATCCCGCAGGCTTCCGTCTTCTGGAGCACGTACGAGAACCTGAAGTACTACGACATCGTGATCCTCTCCTGCGAGGGTGCAGAGCACGCGGAGACCAAGCCCGCCGCCGCGACTGCGGCGATGATGGAATACCTCGACAAGGGCGGGCGCGTGTTCGCGTCGCATTATCACTATTACTGGTTCAAGAACGGCCCGGCAGCGCTGCAGTCCACTGCCAAATGGACGGGTGGCGGAACGGCGTCGCCCTATCTGATCGACATGAGCTTCCCGAAGGGAAAGGCGTTCGGAGAGTGGCTGACGAACGTCGGCGCCTCGACCACGCCCGGCGAGATCAATCTCTCGGCGGTGATGAACAACGTGGGCGTCGTGAACCCCGCGACCTCGCAGCGGTGGGTCTACAAGACTTCCGGCGGCGAGTCGGTGAAGTACATGAGCTTCGCCACTCCGGTGGGCAAGACCAAAGAGGAGCAGTGCGGTCGCGCGGTGTTCAGCGACATCCACATCTCCAACTCCTCGGGCGGAGGCGCGTTCCCCAGCAGCTGCACCGGCGGGAGCGACTTCTCTCCTCAAGAGAAGGCTCTCGAGTTCCTCCTCTTCGATCTATCTTCGTGCCTCCAGGCCGACGGCGATCCCCCCAAGGCGCCGCCGGTGAAGTGAGCCCGCACCGGTCTTTGAGATCGGTTGACTTGTTCGGCGTGACCACGAAGTATGGCAGCCTTGAGGAAGATCGGGCTGGCGTGCGTTCGCGTGGCGATCGTGGCCTTGGTGGGTTCGTGGGGAGCGCAGTCGCAGGCGGCGACCGAGTTCCACGGCTCCGAGGTCGGCGAGGCGGTCAAACGCTCGATCGACATCGTGCACGACCACCTGCAGTTCGAGCAGGCCCAGCACCGCTACCAGCGCATTCTCTGGTACTTCGGTTACACGCACCGTTGGTCGCCCGGCAAGGTGGTGTTCGACGACGGCAAGCGGGTGAGCGGCAATCTCAATCGCGTGCAGCTGAACCTCGGTGGCGGCTTCGGCACGTACGAGGACGGCGGGCTCATCTTCGGCGCGCAGCTCGACTTCGTGCAGTTGATCGGGAACTTCGGCGAGCGGGCGTCCGGGGTGCGGATGGCTCCCGGGCAGAGCCTGTTGTTCCTCGGTGCGGTCTGGCAAGGATTCCAATTCACCGTCGGCCAGATGCAGAACCAGATGTCCGCGCGCGGCATGCCGCTCGACGCCTCTGGTCGATTCACGTCGACCCCCGATGCCGGATATCGCATCGGCACCCCGCGTTCGATCGCGTTCCCCGAGGAGGGCCATGACGAGGCGTGGCTCCACACGCTCTTCACCGGCTACCACGAGTCCGGCGCATTCTTCGCTGTGACCTGGGCGAACGCCACGGGGGGCACGCCCGGGCACGTCTCCGAGGCGCGCTTCAACTTCCAGCCGTTGAAGCGGTATCTCCCCGACTTCGCCGGTCTACCGACCTTCGGTCTCGCCCGTCTCGACAAGTGGAAGCGCTATTACGCAGATGCCCTGGACTCGAAGCAGGGCAGACAGCTCGACGAGGCAGGCTACGTGGGGCAGCCCGCCGGGGTCCCTCCGCGAACGTCGAATCCCTACGAGGTCGAGCTCGGAACCGACGACGCCCTCGGCATCGGCGCCCGTATGCGCGTCGTGGGCGAGGTCTACCCGACCCCTCAGTTCCGACGCGCCGACTTCGGCATCGTGCACATCGAACCGCTCGGCACGCGATTCGAGATCGTCGCCGCGGCGCGCGCCATCGCGTTCCGCCGAGAGACTACCTACGACGCAGCCGCCGATGCGTTTGCGCTGATCGGCATTCCGCCGTTTCGCAAAGACCCGGATCGGATGGGATGGCCATTCCACTTCGGCGTCTCCTATAGCTACAACAGCCCCGACGGCGTCACGTTCCTGCCGATTCCCCATGCACACGTGTTCGGGTTCCAGGTGGTCGTCGGCGTCCCCGAGACCAGCAAGCCGTTGATCCCGATCGTGCGCACCGTCCGCGAGAAGAAGAAGCTCGGCTACTTCGGGGAGGACCAGTGATGCGCCCGCTCCTCGTCTGTTGTGCAATCGCCGCCACCGGCTGTGCGATTGATTCCAATCCCCCGCCTCCTCCCACCGACGACGAGCTCGTTCGCGGCGCGCTCGCTCCCCTGGTGCCAGCCGGCGCCACGCTCGTGGACTGGCTCACGGACAATTACAGCTCGAAGGACGAGTTTCCGAACAGCTTCTCCCTCGCCAGGGCTCCGCTCACGGGCGGCACGTTGGTGTACTTGAAGGGGGGCTCCGGCCGAGGAACCGAGCGGTTCTACGTCGAACGCGGCGGCGTCCTGACCAAGGTCGAGGGCGCACCGTTCGTCCCGACGACTTCATCGGCGGTGCTGCGGACCGAGCTCGGCGCCGCGGGCGAGGATGGGCTCGTGCTCCGTTGCACCACGGGAGACGGCGTCCTTTCCGCCGTCCGCGCGGGGAAGCTCGTGCCGCTCCGTGACACGAGCCGCTTCTGCGGTGCGAATCCACGTCTCGGTCCCTCGGCGGTGGCAGGACACTTCACCATCGCGACCTTCGCCTCGGCCCGGAAGTTCTCTCTGGAGTCGTTCCGCATCGAGGGTGACGCCCTGGTGAGCGCCTCCGCTCCCCTCTCGCGTGATCTCGGCGCGGACTGGGCCGGGCCCACGTGGTTCGGAGAGCTCGAGACCGGCGTCCTGGCCACGGTCACGATCGCGAAGGATGGCTGGACGTACGAGCGCAGCGATCGCCCGGCGGCGACGATCCCACCACCATTTCCCAACGCCCCAATCCTTCGCCGAAACGGCGCGCTCATCGAGGCGCTCGGCCACGACGGAGACCGCGAGCGCTGGGTGTCGTGGAACGTCGATGACGGCAAGGTGATCGATGCCGGCACGGTGGCCTCCCTCGCGGGACCCTCGTGGAGGCCGGGCGCTGCCTTCGGCGAGTGGCTCACGTGGTCGGTCACGGCCGGCACCGACGGAAGCCCGCTCTCGGTCCCCACCGAGTTCCGCATGCGCCTCGAGAAGCCTGGCGCGCTGGCCATCGAGAGCCTGCCTTCCACGCCTTGCGTCTCGCGCACGGCATGCCGCACCGTCGGCGAGAGTTACCCGCTCGGCGTCGTCGGCGCGCCGGAGGCTCGCGTCGGACTGTACTTGTTCTGGTCGTGGCGTGGCGGCTCCGCGCTCTGGGCCTCGCCCGTCGCTGGTCGTCCGGTGCCCTGATGCACCGCCAGGTCCGAGTCCGCGAGGTCGTCGACGACGTGGGGACGAAGGGTCTCGAGGCGGCGTTCGACGTCGATGTCGCGCCCGACGCCTTGCTCGCGACGCTGTGGAGCGTCGCGCACTTCCCCAAGCTCTTCCCCGACGTGAAGGAGGCGCGCGTCCTCCGCGATGCCGGCGACGAGCTCGACGTCGAGTTTCGCATCGATGCCGTGCTCACGGAGCTGCGCTACGTCTTGCGCCGCACGCTCGACCGCACGACGCGCACCATCGCGTGGCGCGAGATCGGCGGCGATCTACGCCGCGTGCGAGGCTCGTGGCGTGTCGAGGCCACCGACGACGCGAGCCGCTCGCGCGTGACCTACTCGGCGTTCGTCGACCCCGGACGTTTCGTACCGACGCGCCTCGTCCGCGATCTCGCGCTCCGAAAGGTGGACGAGATGGCGGAGCGGGTGAGGCGCGTCTCCATCGAGCTCACCAAGTAGGATCTCGCGCTCAGCCGATTGGATCACCCGATCTCGAACCCCGCGGCGTACAACGCGGCGAGCTTCTCGGGCACCTTCACCGAGCGTCGTGCGAGCTCGGCGCGCGCGTCTTCGCGGAGCGTGCTTCCCTCGTCGCCGCCGAGCGCCGTTCCGAGCGCCCATCGTGCAGAATGGGCCTGGGCGCGGAGATCGGCGCCTGCGAGCGCCTCGGCGGCGCCGCGCAGGAGCGAGACCGCGCGATCGCGCTCGCCACGTGCCGACGCGATTCCTGCTCCGAGGAACGCAGCGGTCGCCTGCGACGGCGCCGAGCGCTCCTTGGCCAAGGCGCGCACCGAATCCGCGGCCACGGCGAGCAGGGTCGGGTCCTTCTTCGCGATCGACGCCATGATCGCCGCGCGGGCGCGCAGCTGGTGGACCTTCAGCCACGTGACGTAGATGCGCATCTGCATCGAACGATGCAGGTCTGGCAGCACCTTCTCGATCCGGTCGAGCGCTGCGGCGCCGTCGCCGCGATAGAGATCGAGGTTCGCGCGCGCCTGCGCCTCGTAGAAGTGTTGGAGGTGGAAGCTGCGACGCGACCAGCGGCTCATCGACTCGTCGACGGCCTTCAGCGCAGCGTCGGGCTCGTCGTGGACCAGCCAGAGCAGGTTGGTGTCACCCACCCGCAGGTTGGTGTGCAGGTAGAGGTCGCCTCGCTCCTCGGCCTCGCGGAGCACCGGCGGCAGCATGCGCGAGGCCTCGTCGAAGTCGCCGGTGAACACCATCGCGCACAAGTTGAAGTACTGCAGCGAATTGGACTCCCAACGACCGTCCACCACCGCGTCGCGGAACGGATCGACCGACACCCGCAGCACCTCGATGGCGCGCTGGAACCGACCGGTGAAGTAGGCGAGGCCTGCCTCGCCGAAGCCGAGGTAGGCACTGATCGCGGGATCGGTGAACTGCTGTCCGATGCCTCGCACGCGCTCGAGGATCCTGGACGCGCGCGCGTGGCTCTTCGGCCCCGAGGTGGCCTGGAGCACCGTCTCGAGCGCGAGCGCCCGCGCGAGGCGCATCGGCTCGCGGGCCGACAGCGACAGCAGCGAGTTACGGGTCTGGAACTCGGCGGCACGCACCGTGTCGACGACCGCGAAGCCGGCGCCGACCGACCAGCACACGTCGATGCGGGTGAGCATCGTGGCCGCGACCGAGCTGCGATCGCGCATGGCGCTCGGTCCGAACGCGAGCCGCAGCGAGAGCCAGAGCCGGAGGAACACGAGCGTCCAGAGCGCCCGGGCCGGCGTGGCCGCGAGGCCCATGCCGAGCGCATGGAGCACGGTCTGGATCGCCTCGACGCCTTGGTCGACGTGGCCACTCTGGAGCAGTTGCTCGGCCGCGCGACGGAGGAGCTCGAGTCGCTCCGCTTCGTTGGCCGAGCTCGCCGCCGCGAGAAACGCCTGCGCGGACTCGGGGCCTCGTCCCGCATGGGCGAGCGCGGTCCCCAACGACACGCGAAGGTGTTGCGAGGGCACCGCGTCTTTGCCCCGCTCGGCGAGAACGTAGCGGTAGAAGTGCGCCGCGCGATCGAACGCCAGCGCGCGCTCCGCACGATCGGCCGCTGCTTCGGCATACTCGCAGGCGCGCTCGACCCTTCCGGCGGCGCGAAAGTGGGTGAACAAGAGCTCCGGATCGACGTCACCCGCCGCGCGCAGCGCGTCCGCCAGGCGCGCGTGGATCTCGCGTTGCTCTTCGTCGTCGAGGAGCCCGAGGGTGACCTCGCGCACGCGATCGTGCAGCACTTCGACGGTGCGCCGCTCGGTCGGGCCCGAGCTCCGGATGAAGTGCTGCAGGCGAAGCTCGGTGATCGACTGCATGCCCTGATCGGCCTCGAGCGCCGCGGCCGAACGTGCGATCTCGGGAACGAGCGGCCGCCCTGCGACCGAGAGCACCTCGAGCAGCCTTCGCGGCGCGTCGGACAAGTCGAGGATGCGCTCGCGGAGCACGCGTTCGAGGCGAATGCCCGTCGACGACTGTCGCCCCGCGCTCGACTGCACGTATCGCACGAGCTCGCCGACGAACAGCGCGTTGCCTGCGGCTTCGTCGGCGATGGTGGCCCCGAGGCCGTCGTCTTCGTCGGTGCCGAGGAGCAACCCGGCGAGCCTGCGCGATTCTTCGGGGGTGAGCGCCTCGACGACGAGCTCCTCGACGTCCTCGCGCTCCGGTCCCTGCCCCCGCTGGCGGAACGCGTGCACGATCGGCCCGTCCTCGTCTTCGGTGCGATACGAGACGATGACCATCATCGACGGCGCATCGGTCCCAGTGGTCAGTTGCGCGAGAAGCGCGGCGCTGTCGGTGTCGCCCCACTGCACGTCATCGATGAAGATCACCAGCGGGCGACGATCGGCGATGCGTCCGAGCAGATCGCGCAGGGCGGCGAAGGCGCGGGTGCGCATCTGGTGCGCGTCGCTCGCCGCACCGGCGCCGACCCCGCGGCGCGGCGCGTCGGCGATCGACGGCACCCGCGCGAGGACCGGGAACACGCGCGCGAGCACCGATGCGTCTCGTGGCAGCAGCGAATCCGCCTCGGCGCGCGGGATCTGGCGGAGGTACCGGCTCAGCTCGTCCACCACTCCGTCGAACGCCTTGTACGGCACCGATTCACGCTCGTAGCAGCGTGCCGAGAGCACGATCGGTCGGTGCAACACGGCGACGTGCTCGAGGAACCGCCGCACCAGCGCGGTCTTGCCCATCCCCGAGGGCCCCTTGACCAACACCCGAACGCACTTGCCTTCGCGTGAGCGCTCGAACCCGAGGCGAAGGCGCTCGAGCGACGCCTCGCGCCCGACGAACGAGCCCGACACGGTGTGGTAGGTCTGCACGCTGCGCAGCGAGGCGGAACCCGGCGTGATGCCGAGCCGCCTCAAGACGTCTTCGCCCTTGGGCCGCGACTCCGGCTTACGCCGCAGGAGATCGACGCAGAGTCGATCGAGATCCTCGGGAACGCCCTTGCGCAGCTCGCGCGGTGGTGGCGGCTCGAAGCGCATCTTGTCGCCGAGGATCTGCAGCGGAGCGCCGAGAAACGGCAACCGGCCGGTCAGCGCTTCGTAGAGCATCACACCGACGCCGTACCAATCAGTCGGCGGCCCGCTGGGCTCGCCGTTGCCCTGCTCGGGTGACATGTACGCGGGCGTGCCGATCAGCCCTTCCTGGTGCGACTCGAGCAGCCCGGAGTCCTTGTGCAGGTTGATCTCGGTGGAGATTCCGAAGTCGACGATCACGACGCGCCCGGCGTCGGACACGAGCACGTTGGTCGGCTTGAGATCCCGGTGGAGCATGCCCGCCTCGTGGAGCGCGTGGACGCCTTGAGCGAGCTCGCCCATCGCCGCGCGAAGCCGACCCAGATCGGCGGCGGGCAAGCTCGTCGACTTGACGTTCGCGACGACAGCCACCGGAGGCTCGTCGGTGGGCGTCTCGGTCAACGTGGGCGCGTTGACCTCGTCGAGCGTGTCGACGACCAGGGCGCGCTTCGGCTCGCCGCGCACCCAACCGAGGAAGTCGCTGCCGGGCACGAGCTCCATCGTGAAGAACCACCCGCGCTGCTCGGCAAACAGCTCGTAGAGCTGCACCAGGTTCGGGTGGGCGACGTCGGCGAGCGCGCGGAACTCGCGCTTGAATCGGTAGAGCGCGGCCGCGTCGAGCCGCGCGAGCGTCTTGAGCGCCACGCGCGCCTCACGTTGACGATCGACGACCTCGTAGACCACGCCGGACGCGCCGTGGCCGAGCCGTCGAAGCACGTGGAACCGCTCGTTCCCCGCAAACGCGCTCACCCGCTCACCCGATATCCCTCCGCCAGGAGGATAGCGCTTCAAAGCTCGTAGAGGAGGTATGGAAGTGGGCTCCCGCTGCCGACGAGCAACGGCATCGCGACGTTGAACACGGGAATCCCCGTAGCGGTGTGGCCGGACATCGAGCCCTTGTGCGCGTGTCCGTGGAAGACCACGTCGACCGGTGCGCGGAGCATCGGCTCTTCGAGCCTGCTGCAACCAAGGTACGGGTAGATTTCGCGACGTTCGCCGACGCAGGTCGCCTCGATCGGCGCGTAGTGCATCACCACCACCTTGCGTTCACTCGTGAGGTGCGCGAGCGCGGTCTCGAGGCGCAGCGCCTCGTCGATCGCAGCCTGAACGAATGCCTTCACCGGGGACTCGCCCCAGAACCCGAGCGTGCTCCGGCCGAAGCCGCCGAGAAACCCCTTCACTCCGGCGAACCCGACGCCGAGGATCTCGCACGCGTCGCCGTCGAGCACCTGCACGTCGGTAGCGACGAGCGCTTCGGTCACCCTCTCGGGCGTGCCCGCCTCGTGGTCGTGATTGCCGAGCACGGCTACGACGGGAATGCGGATGTGGGCCAGCTCGCGGGCGAGGATCTGCGCCTCCTCCGCCGTGCCGTGGTCCGTCAGATCGCCGCACAAGACGAGCACATCGGCGTTTTCGTGCACGCTGCCCAGGAGCGTCTCGATCCGACCGCTCGCTCCCTTCGAGCAGTGGATGTCGCCGACGGCGGCGATCCGCAGCTTCCCCTGCGGGGGACCGCCGTTGACGATCGTGTCGCGTGACGCTCGGGCTTCAGAGTCTTCCACCATCGTCCTGCTCACTCGGCAAGACACGTGCCCCCTCCGAATGGGACCAGAGCCGCGGCACGACGCTTGCGAGCCCTGGCAGAGAATGCACAGCGCATCGATCGAGCCCCCGTTCGACGAGGACGTCCATTGCTTCTATCGCGAGGTGCTGCTCACGCTGCGCCACGAGAACGTTCCCTACCTCCTCGGCGGGGGATACGCGATGCGGCACTGGACGGGGATCGCACGGGACAGCAAGGATCTCGATCTGTTCGTGCGCCCCGAGGACTCCGCCCGGGCGCTGCGCGCCATGAACGCGTGCGGCTATCTCACCGCGACCCCGTTCCCTCACTGGCTCTCCAAGATCTACGACGGCGAGCTCTATGTCGACGTCATCTTCAACTCGGGCAACGGCATCACCCGGGTGGACGACGGGTGGTTCGAGCACGCGGTCGACGGCCGGTTTCTGGGGGTGCCGGTGAGGATCTGCCCCGTCGAGGAGACGCTGTGGTCGAAGGCCTTCGTCATCGAGCGTGAACGCTCCGACGTGGCCGATGTCGCGCACCTGCTCCGCGCGCGCGCCGATGAGATGGATTGGGACCGGCTCGTCGCGCGCTTCGGCGAGCACACGCGGGTCCTCTTCGCCCACCTCGTGCTGTTCGGGTTCATCTATCCGAGCGAGGTCGACAAGGTCCCACGCGACGTGCTCGACCGCCTGTACGGCTCGATCCGCAACGCCGCGCCGGCGCCGGTGGAGGGCCTGTGCTGCGGCCCGCTCCTGTCGCGCGAACAGTTCCTCATCGACCTGGAGCACTGGGGCTACCGGGACGCCCGGACCGCGCTCGGGATCATGCGGCAATCCCAGGTGGATCTGTGGACCGCCGCCATCGCCGACTCCCGCGCCAGGTGACGCACCGCGGCGTACCTCATTTCAGAGTGACGTCAGGGTTGACGCCCCGGGCCACAAGCGGGGACGCTGTCGTCGCCCTCGATGCCCACCCGCCGCTTGGTACGTCGCGCCGCCTCCGGCGGCCTCGGTCTCTCCGCCTGCGGGACGTTCGTCGCCTTCGTCGCGCTCGCGACGACGGCCGCCTCGGCGCACGCCGCCGACGCCGACGCCTCCGCGCCTGGCACCACCCCACCGCCCTCGGCTCCCTCGTATCCCACACAGAAGGCTGCCGCATCGCCTGCGGGTGAGGGCTTCTCGTTCGGTTCGTACGGGCGGGTGAGCGCCGCCAGCGATCTGCGCGGAGGCAGCGGTCGCGAGGCGAACATCGTGGCGCACGGCTCGCGGCTCGATCTCGCGAGCTATGCCGAGGTGCAGCTCGAGCGCCGCGACAAGTGGGGCTCGAGCTACGGCCTCGGGACGGTGTCGAGCAACGTGGTGTTCACGCTCGCCTTCGCCGGGCCGTTCTTCCACGAGACCGGCGCGTTCGAGGCGAAGAGCGCGGTCCGCAACCTCTACGCCGACACCAAGGGCATCTTCCACAAGAACTTCTCGGCGTGGATCGGCTCGCGGATGTACCGCGGCGACGACGTCTATCTCTTGAACTTCTGGCCGCTCGACAACCTCAACATGGTCGGCGGCGGGATCAAGATGGGCTTCGACACCTCGAGCGAGGAGGCGACGAGCCTCGCCCTCGCCGTCGGTCTCGGCCGCGCGCGCGATCCGTTCAGCTACCAGACCATCGCGTCGTCTTCGCCCACCGGCTTTGGTGCCGATCAGGTGCTCCTGCTCGATCGTCCGCGGGTGGTCACGAGCCTCAAGCTGCAGCACCTCGAGTTCCTCAAGAAGGGCGATGGCGCCGTCCCCGGCGTGAAGCTCGTGCTCTACGGCGAGCAGCACGCGATGGCGCGCGGCGTACGCCTCAACGAGAGCAACATCAAAGAGGACCTCCCCTCCGAGAGCGGCACCCTGGTCGGTGGTCAGGTCGGCTGGTTCGCCGGCCAGCGCGACGTGTTCATCAACTTGTTCCTCCGATATGCGACGGGCATCGCCGCCTATGGCGACAAGACGGTGCCGAGCGCGCTCTCGATGGACAAGAGCACCGCGGGCGCGCACGAGACCCAACTCGCACTCTCGGCCAACTACGAGACCGGGCCGTTCGGCGTGCTCGTCGGCGGTTACTTCCGCGGGTTCAAGGACGCATCGGGCAACCCCAACTCGCGCAACACGTTCAACGAGGGCTCGCTGGTCGTGCGGCCGCAGTACTGGTTCGGCGAGCACGTCGGCCTCGCGCTCGAAGGCAGCTACCAGGCGCTCGCCGCTGCGTCGGTGCGCGACGACGGGAGCCGCGAGCGCGCTTCGATGTGGCGGTTCGGCATCGTCCCGTTCCTCACGCCGGCGGGTCGCGGCTCGTTCACCCGGCCGCATTTCCAGCTCATCTACCTGCTCACCAGCCGCGACGAGGGCGCACGCCTTCGCTACGCGCCCGACGACAAGTTCGCCCGTCGATCCAACGAGCACTACCTCGGCCTGACCGTCGAGTGGTGGTTCAACTCGAGCTACCGGTGAGAAGCCCCATGCGACCCCTGTTGCCCCTCTGCTTCGCTCTCGCCGCTGCGTCCTGCGTCGACGTGTCGCCCGAAACCGACTTCAAGGTCGGCAACCACGTCGACGAGTGGCGCGACGAGATCATCTACCAGGTGCTCGTCGATCGCTTCGCCGACGGCGACCAGAGCAACAACTACCGCGTCAACAAGGCGCACCCGGCGCGCTATCACGGCGGCGACTGGAAGGGCCTCGCCGACAAGCTCGATTACATCCAGGCGCTCGGCGTCACCACGCTCTGGATCTCGCCCATCGTGCGCAACGTCGAGACCGACGCTGGAATCGACAGCTATCACGGCTATTGGACGCAGGACCCGTTCCTGCTCAATCCCCATTTCGGCAACCTGCAGGACCTGCAGGAATTCGTCGCGCGCGCCCACAAGAAGAACATCAAGGTGGTGCTCGACATCGTCACCAACCACATGGGGCAGCTGTTCTATTACGACATCAACCAGAACGGCCGGCCGGACGAGAGCGTCGAGGGTGGAATCAAGACGCGCGGCGACAAGAGCGTCCACATCACCGAGTACGACCCCGACTACGAAGCCCCGGTGGTGCAGTCCTTCACCTCGCTCGGCAACGCCGGACCGGCGCCGATCGCCTTCATCCGCGATCCGGCGATCAACCGCATTCCCCCCCAGAGCCCCGGCGCCGAGATCCTCGCGTCGCCCGAGGGCTACCACCGTCGCGGCCGGATCGTGAACTACGACGCGCCGCCCGACGGCGACGAGCAGACGATGTTCGGCGACTTCCCCGGCGGTCTGAAGGACATCGCCACCGAAGACCCGCGCGTGCAAAAGGTGATGATCGACGCCTACGGTCGTTGGATCGAGCTCGCCGACCTCGATGGGTTCCGCATCGACACCGTCAAACACGTCGACCACGACTTCTGGCAGAAGTTCGGCAAGGGCATCCGCGACAAGGCCAGGTCCCTCGGCAAGTCCAAGTTCCTCATGTTCGGCGAGGTGTTCGACGGCCGCGACAAGTTGGTCGGCAGCTACACCTTCAACAACGAGCTCGACGGGCTCTTCGACTTCCCCCAGTACTTCCAGGTGTTCCGCGACGTCTTCATCGGCGGCGGCGCGACCAAGAAGGTCGAGGGGCGGTGGACCGAGCGCGCGACCAACTGGTCGAAGGACCTGCCCGCGGGCGGCATCGGCGTGCCGCCGGTGAACATGCACGTGAACTTCCTCGACAACCACGATGTCGGGCGGTTCCTCTATCAAGCCCAGGTGGCCGGTCGCAAAGACGACGCGACGGCCGTCTTGCACAACGCGCTCGCGTTCCTCCTCACCGAGGACGGCGTGCCGTGCATCTACTACGGCACCGAGCAGAACTTCGCGGGCGGCAACGATCCGTCCAACCGCGAGGACCTGTGGGCCGTGCCCAAGCCGTACGACACCACCAACGACACGTTCAAGCGAATCGCGCGCCTCAACAAGATCCGCAAGGCGTCCGCCGCGATCCGCCGCGGGACCATGACCTTCACCTGGACGACAGACCACGTCGCCGACGAAGGCGACGCGGGCATGCTCGCTTTCGAACGCATCGCCGACCGCCCCGACGGGAGCAAGGACTACGCGCTCATCGTCATCAACACCAACGCCAAGAAGGCCGGCACCACCGAGTTCGGCGGCACGGCGATGAAGGTCGGCATCCCCGGAGGAGCTCTGGTCGACGTCCTGCCGCCGAGCGGCGGCCAGACGGTCACCGTCACTGGCGGCACCGTGAAGGTCACCGTTCCGCCCACCAGCGCGGTGGTGCTGCTGCCGCAGGGAACCTCGATTCCGTGAGCGATCGCGCGCGGCCCTTCCGCTTCGAAGACTCCGAAATCGCTCGCCTGGCCGCGTCCCTGCGGGAGGCGGGCTTCACCGAAGACGGCATCGCGAAGGCCGCGGGGGCGCGGTCGATCGCGCGTCTCTCGGAGCTCGCGCCCGAGATCGCGCTCGCCCACACGGTCCAGCCGACGCCGCTCAACGTGCTGACCCGGCTCTTCGTCATCGGCACCTCCGTGCCGGCGCCGGTCGCCGTGCGCACGCTCGGCCTGCCGCTCGATCGCCTCGTCTCCGGGGGGCTGCTCGAGCGCACGGGCAAAGACGTCGAAGCCAAGGTGAAGCTCATCGAGTGCGAAGGCGTCGTCTGTGCGTTCGATCGCAGTCGGCCGAGCGACCGGGTCGAGGCGCCCGATTTCGTCATGGGGCCGAGCGACAGCGCGCGCAGGCTCGCGAGCCTCGTGCTCGCAGGCAGCTGGGATGACGTGCTCGATCTCGGCGCAGGCTGCGGCCTCCTCGCACTGGTGCTCGCACGCAGCGCCAAGCGCGTCGTCGCGACCGACGTGAACGCCCGCGCGACGGCGTTCGCGGCGTTCAACGCGAAGCTCAACGGCGTGGACGTCGAGTGCCTCACGAGCGATCTGTTCGCGGCGCTCGCCGGCCGCACGTTCGACCTCGTGATCTCGAATCCCCCGTTCGTCATCTCGCCCGAGGACCGGTTGGTCTACCTCAATGGCGGAATGAAGGCCGACGGATTCTGTCGCCGCATCGCCGCTGAAGCCCCCGGATACCTCCGCGAAGGCGGGATCCTGCAGATGCTCACCAACTGGGTCGTCAAAGACGACGAGCCCTGGGAGGAGAGCGTCGGGTCGTGGTTCTCCGGCAACGGATGCGACGCGTGGGTCATGCGCTCGCAAACGACCGAGCCGGAAGCGTACGCGCGCGCATGGATGGGCGTCGGTCGCCTCGGCCCCGCTCCGGTCGACGAAGCCCGACTGCAGCAGTGGCTCGACTACTACCGCGAGGAGCAGATCACCGCGATCGACTCCGGCCTCGTCACCATGCGCAAACGCGCAGGCGACAACTGGGTTCGCGCCTTCGACGGGCCGGTACGGCTCGTGCCACCGTTGGGCGAGGCGATGCGCGAGCGCTTCTCGGTCGTCGATGTCCTCGCGCGCAAGCGCGACGAGGAGATGCTCGACCTCGTCCTCACGGTGAACCCCGATACCCGCTTGACCCAGGATCTCCGGCCCACGGCCGACGGCTGGTCGCAGGTCGACGCGCAGCTGCGGTTGCCGCACGGCCTCGCGTACGTCGAGACGGTCGACGTCTACGTCGCCGAGCTGGTCATCGCCTGCAACGGTGCTCGCACCGTTCGCGCGGCGATCGACCACGCGGCGAACGCGATGGGGTGGAGCAAAGAAGACGTCCCCGAGGAGACCCTCGGCATCCTCCGCCAGCTCGCCGAAGAGGGCTTCCTCGAGCCCCGGCGCGCGGGCGGCTAGACTCGAGGCACAGTGCTTCGTCCCACTTGCGTCTCGATCATGGTCGCGGTCACCGCCGGGTGCGGCGCCGACGGCGATGCCGTTCTCGCCGACAGCCAGGTCGATGCGCACGTCGATCTCGTGGACAGCGGGACCATCGACAGCACCGTGCGTGACGACGTTCCTCCCGTCATCGATACCGGGCTCGCCGATCGATGGGAGCCGGGGCCCGCCTTGGCCGATCGTGCGCTGACAGTGCTGTTCGGGGCCCCCGATCTCCCTGGACGCTTCGTCTGCCTGGGGGCCTTTGGTCCCACCAGCGATCCTGCCGCCCTCGATGCCCCGGCGTCGTTCCTCCCGAGCGTCGGGGCTCTGGGTGTCCCGAGCACCGCCGATCTCGATCCGACCAAGACGACTCCGTTCGAATACGGGAGGGTCGTGCCGATTCCGACCAACGCGGACTTGATCGCCGCGCTCAAGGTTTTCAAGGTCGTCGTCTACTTCCTCGACGAGAACCCTGCGAAGAGCGGGAGCACGTGCGGCAAGCAATGGAAGAACGTCAAGGCCGACCCCAAACGGTGGAAGCTGATCGAACCGAACACGATCAAGACCAATGAGCACCTGCTGCTCAGCCTGAGCGGCTGCAACGGCGCAGCCTCGGCGGGCGACGTGACGGGCACCTGCGGCGCGGTGGGCAACTTCGAGATCCGGGCCGACAAGCTCGCTGTGAAGAAGCCGGAGAGCCCCGCGGACGCGACGATCGGGTTTCAGTTCCTTCACCTCTCACAGTTCTGGGGTTTCGACCCCGCGGCGGGCGTCGACGTCTACCTCGCCACCGGCGTTGGGACGATGAGCTATTTCAAGATCGCTGCCGCGGCGAAGCTCGGAAACCTCGCGGCAACCGTCGCAGGTGCGCATCTCCCCTCGACGGCCACCAAGGACAACTCGTTCCTCGTGGTCGCACCCGCCGGCGGTTCGACCTGCGTCACTTCCGGCGCGCCGACCACGGAGTGCCCCAACTGGACACTCCCGTTCAGTACCTTCCTCGATCCAGTCGCGGGCTATCCGCGCACGGGCGGCGGGCTGTTCCCCAAGACCAGCCAGATCATCGCCCTCCTCGGATCACCGTTCGCTTCGGCCACGGGAACCTCGTCCCTGCGCATTGCCTTCGTTCGCGCCGCAACGTGGCCGTAGCGACGATACGCCACGAGCGTCATTCGCCGGGCGCGGGCATCGGCGTCGAGCCCCTCGGCACGCACGCACTCGCGGCCGTTGGCCGCCGCGGCAGGACCACGGTGAACGTCGCCCCTTTGCCCGGCTCGCTCTCGACGCTCACCGTACCGCCGTGCAGGCCCACCAACTCGCGGGTGATGTAGAGGCCGAGACCGAGTCCGCCGTAGTGCTGATACGAGACGCCGCGCTGAAAGCGCCCGAAGATGCGCTCGAGCTCCTCGCGCGCGATGCCGATGCCGTGATCGCGCACGACGACGCGGACCTTGTCGCCGAGCTCCACGCTGTCGACCGTGATCTCGATGGGCCTCCCCTCGCCGAACTTGATCGCGTTGCCCAGGATGTTCGAGAGCGCCAAGTCGAGGTTGCCGCGGTCCCAGAACCCCTCGACCGGCACTGGTGCGTTCAGCGTGACCATCGACCCCGAACGGCGAATCTCTTCATCGAACGACCCCAGAACGTCGCTCGTGATCTCGACGAGGTCCGAACGCTCGCAGGTGAGGGTTGCTTGTCCGGCGGCGATGAGCGTCGCGTCGAGCATCGAGCGGATCAGGCGCTCGAACCGCCGGAGCTGTCGCTCCAACACCGCGGTCTGAGGATCGGTCCCGGTCTTCGCCGCGCCGCGTATCTGCACGAGCATCTTGAGCGACGTCAGCGGCGTGCGGAGCTCGTGCGACGCCAGCGCGATGAACTCGTCGCGGAGCCGCGTCGCCTCCTCCGCCGCGAGACGCGCGCGTGTCTCGCGCTCGAGTTGCGTGCGATAGCGGACGTGCAGCGCATGGAGCACGCCGTTGAAGAAGACGAGGCTCGCGCCCACGGTGAGCCACGACCGCATCCAGACCCGAACGGTGCTGGGCACAGTGGGCGTCGACACGAGGTGGATGACGCCGAGCAGGCTCGCGGAAGCCGCGAGCGCGACGAAGAGAGCCATGGCCGTGATGCCGAGGATCATCCCCGTGCGCCCGAAGAAGATGGTCCACATCGCGCTCGCGGTCGCGAAGAGGAAACCCACGCCGATCAGGGGGCCGAAATGGAGGAACGCGAGCCACGCCAGGCTCGTCGCCCCCGCGCTGAGGAGCGTCGCGCGGGTGCGCAGCGGCGCGCGCCAGAGCGCGAGGACCAGCACCGCCACGATGAGGTTGTTGATGGTCAGCGCCACCAGCCACGGGGACATCGTGTGGTCGAGATGCCCCTGCAGGTAGGCGAGCAGCCCCGTCGGCACGGCGGTGAGAAGGGTGAGCCACTGCGCGAGCCGGACCGCCGCGCGCTCGGGCTCGACGTCCGGATCACCGGGCGGTCCGGTCGCCCTCATGCGCTTCCCTGGCCACAGGTGATTCGATGCGCCGCGCCCCCTCGCGTCGCCGCCGAGGCGACGAGCCGCTGTTCGGTCAAGGTCAGGCTGGTCTCATGGTCACGAGGTGACACCCCACCGGGGCGTCTCTGGGTCATCACCCCCCGCCACCTGGGTCTTCGACGATGTCGGCCTGGGCAACGGTGTCGCAGGCGCAGTCCGCAGTGTCGGGTCCCTGCGTGTCACGGCTGCCGACGTCGATGACCGGCTCCTGGCCCTCGCCCGGATCGTCCTCTTCGAAGTCGGGATCCACCAGCGCCGCCTCGTGGTTCGACGCGCGAACCGTCACCACCTGCGCCGAAGCACGCGCCTCGTCGCGGCTGCTGCAAGAAACGAAGGCGGGCAGCGCGATCGCGATCGCGAAGACGCGTAGCCAATGTCGTTGGTCCATGGGGTCGAAGTGGCGCAAGACCCATGCGAACGTCCGGCATCGAAGTCGCGTCGCGAAGAAGGCGCACCGTGCGCACGCGCGATGCGCCGCGCCGTGCTGGACGTCGACCATTCCGTGACCATGCTCCGACGATGCGTGGCTCATTGCTCGGCTTCGTGCTCGTGCTCGCAGGTTGCGGCTCCGAGAGCGCACCCACTCCTTCGACACGTGCGCCGGAGCTCGGCGTCGGTAGCTCCGTCGCGCTCGTGGAGCTCTTCGCCGGAAGCGAGCTCCAAAGGCCGCGCGATCTCGCCTTCAACCCCCTGAGACCCGACGAGCTGTGGATCGTCAACGACGGCGACGGCAGCGTCGTGATCCTCCACGGGATCACCGGCGAGGCGCCGACGTACGAGCGCCGACGCGACGCAGCCGCCGATCACTTCATGCACAAGCCCTCGTCGATCGCGTTCGGCGCAGCCGAGACGAGCTTCGGCTCCTCGGGCACGTTCGCCACCTGCGGCGAGTCGCGCAACGAGCACGGCATGGAGGGTGCGACGGACTTCATGGGGCCGGTGTTGTGGAGCTCGGACCTCGCGGTCTTCGCGCGTAAGAACCCGATCGGCCTCGGCTCGCACCTCGACATGTTGCACAACAGCCCCCTCTGCATGGGGATCGCGCACCAGAAGGGGAACGTCTACTGGACGCTCAACGGGCGCGATGGATCGGTCATCCGCAACGATTTCGCCGGCGATCACGGCGTCGGCATGGACGACCACGGCGACGGCGCATCTCTCGAGTACGTGCGCGGACAGCTCGGCTACGCGCCGGGCATCCCGAGCCACATGGTGTTCCACGCCGCCACCGCGATGCTCTACATCGCGGACGCGGCGCACGGCCGCGTGGTGGCGCTCGACACCAAGAGCGGCACGCTCGGCGCGCGACTCCCGTCGAAGGAGCGGCAGCAAGGGGGTCACCATCAGATGAACGACGCGGTGCTCACCGAGCTCGTGCCACCCGGCGTGCTGAAGGCACCGTCCGGAGTCGAGCTCCGCGGCGACGTGCTCTTCGTCTCGGACAACGCGACGGGCCGCATCGCGGCGTTCGATCTGCAGGGAAACCAGCTCGAGGCGCTCGACACGGGGCTCGGCGCCGGCGCGCTCTCTGGGATGGCGTTCGGCCCGGACGGTCGACTCTACTTCGTCGACATGGTGGGCGAACGCGTCCTGCGGATCGACGACTGACCCAAGAGCCGTCGAAGAATTGCCCCCGGACTGAAGTCCGGGGCACCGACTGCAAGACGAAGCCCTCCGGGCTGGCGGGGGGTTCGAGCGAGGAAGTGCAGTCCTTCGTTGACGAACCGCGATCGCCGATCGGCACAAT
>Ga0208492_1000600_pt1 | contig 29174 bp, 25 predicted proteins | sample Subbioar_CSW14AB_FD_184820 | JGI IMG/M metagenome (GOLD analysis project Ga0208492, IMG submission 184820) | Serpentinite rock and fluid subsurface biosphere microbial communities from McLaughlin Reserve, California, USA - CR12Mar_CSW14AB (SPAdes) | ecosystem: Environmental > Terrestrial > Deep... | reverse complement strand
GAAAAATAGCCGCTATATTCTATAAACTTGTTAGTGAAAGAATAAAATTCAGCCCAATAACAATAGAAAAGTACTTGGATAGTTTTAAAGAACAACAGATTAAGAAGATAAAACGCCAAGCGCAAAACCTTGGTTTACAGGTGCTTGGGGTATAGTTACTTAAGAGGAAAAAAATAAGTTCTAAAAAAGAGTGGAGACTTTTTGAGGCTTGACTAAGTATTAAAGTGATGTTTGAACTTGATAATAAATGCCCCCAGCCTTTCCGACTGATCCTATATTTTTGCAAAAAAATAACGTAAAAAAAAACCAGCCTTTAGTTGGCTGGTCTAAAAAAAAGATCTTTGATGTTATAAAATTCCTTTATTCTCTATTTACATTTCTGCTTTTGGTTTTTTTGATAACAGCTCGATCACCTGGCTCTGCTCGCCAAGTGCCAGCAGCTCTTTTTCTTCAGCATTGTTCAGTGTACCCAGACGCGCTTCAAGGTTTGGGAGCGTATAAGATTCCTGCCTCAGTTCTTTCGCAAACTGCATGTTCTTTTCAGAAGAAACAATTAATGCACGGGTACGTGTCATTTTGTTTTCCTCCGGTTTAGTCACATCCATCAGTTTGATGATCGTTTCTTTGTTGCTGTTGAATTTTACCTGGCTGATCGTTCCGAAGATTTCGGACGCCTTTATTTGCTTAAGCAGGCAGTTCTTTTCGTATTGCGCCGCTTCTGCAAGTAAGGTGTTTTTTTCATTGCCGGTTTTTGCATCCGCTTCCTTTTTTAAGCGACGTGCCTGATACGACAGCGCCTCGGCAAGTTTAAGAAGATCGTTGCGGTCACTTTCGCCACTGATGTTGGCTGTTTTCACCGCCATTGGGTTTTCCGCGCTCAGGTTGTCAGGCACCGTTTTGCCACCCAGTCGCAACAAGATGCGTTTGTTGTCGGCGGAGGAATGTGTAAGTTGTTCTGTTTTTGCGGCCGGTGGGCTATTCGTTTGCGCATTGAACGTTATCCCGAGGGTAAACGCCATAATTGATACCAGGTAGATCCTTGTTTTCATGAGACTTTGTTTTTAGAAGGGTTCGTTTTTTCATCGATCACTTGGTAATGTTTTCAATTTTGTGCTGTGTATGCGTATGTGTACGCTGAAAAAAGTCCAAAGTTTCAGGTTTTAGACGAATGAACCATAAACGTAGCCTGAGATTTAAAGATTCCCGTCGAATTTTATTAAGCCCCGGTCCTTGAAAGTTTCCCGATCAATAAAAAGCAGGGCTTTCCATTGTAAAACACACTCCATTATTTTTCTTGTCAGTTTTAAATACACGCCGATTGGCGCCACTCCCATAATCGTGTTTTATCCGTAGCAATGACGAACCACATTGTAATGTTGTTAACCGGCATCTTCAGAGTTCATCTCTGTTTCAGCGATAATTATTCTGCGGTAAATACGCGCTCGACCAGTTTGAACGGCGCCTGCTGTCCTCATAACGACGACGGATCTTCTCCATGTCTTGTGGGGTTTTATAACGATCATAGTAACGGCCTTTATATGCGCGCCAATAATAGGGTTGTGAGTCTCGGTAACGGGATTCGTACCTATAGCCGGGATCAAAATCCGACTCCCGGTAACGATCGTTAAAGTAAGCATTGCCTTCATCCCAATCATCTGTTCCAATCCGTTCATTCCAGGCTTCCCTTATTTTGTCAACTATCAGGTAGAAAAAATTACGGTCATTTTTCCTCTGAATTTCTCTGGCGTATGCCCGGGATCCCCAATTCCATCGATCATCACGGCGCCTCATATTATATAAAGGATCCCTGTAATAGTTTTTAAAATTGGTATAACGATCGTGTTCTCTCTCCCTCTCGTTTATATTATAGTTACCGTTTCGTTTGCGCTCATCCATATAATTTCGGTCACGGCCTCTTTCCTTTTTATTTAAAAAATGCTTACGGTTCCTTCTGTATTCATCCGCGTTATTTCGCCCGTTTTCTCTTCTGTGGTAACCTCTGAATTCATCAAAAGGTTCCACGTCCCATTCGTGTGGACGATTTCGCCTGGCATAATATTCAGGGCCCCGATACGGGCCGGTTCTTTTCTGATCTAAGGTTTTCATAGTACTTGGTTTTTTAGTTTTACCCCAAATTACATGCCATCGGATTGACGTTTAATATTAAAACTGGCTCGGAGCTGTGGAAAATAATCGTCAAAAGCTTCAAAGCGCCAGGTAAATTTTCTGAAATAAATATTACTTTTAACGAAATGGAGGAAACCGAAGAACTCACCGAAGTCCGCACCCTGCAAAGCGAAGAACGCCAAACCATTGTGCATTGCAGCTGTGGTGAAGATTATGCCTACCGCGTATGGCCTTCTACTTTTTTGATAGAACACGGCACCGGCAAACAGGCCAGGCTCATTACCGCTTTTAATATTTCCTTTGCGCCTTTATGGACGCTGAATGATGGCAAGGGATTTACACTCATTTTTGAAGGCCTGAGTAAAGAATGTTCAGTGTTTGATCTGAAAGAAATTATCCCACAGGAAGGTGGTTTTGAAGTAAAGGGCATCCGGCGAAACCACACCGATGTTTACCAGGTTAGATTTTAGCCGGATGATCGCGCACAAAGTGCATCAAAAACATTACATTCACTTAAAAAAATCCCATGACTGAAAAACTGGTTACCCTCACCACTTATACCTATGCCACCGAAGCATATGTATTGCTGGCAAAACTGCAATCAGAAGGAATTCCACATGTATTGAAAAATGAGCATCTTCTTGCTACCCAACAATTTTTATCCAACGCTGTTGGAGGGCTCGACGTACAGGTAGAAGAAAAACATTTAGAAAGAGCCCGCGCGATCCTGAAAGAACTGGAAAAAAATAGCCTGGCAAACCACATTCCACCGGAGCTGGAAAAAAATTACGAAAAAGTGCTTACCTATTGCCCTGAATGTGAATCCTCAAACGTTTACCGCGCCAGGAGTTCCTTTTTTTCATTTGGCGCTAAGGAACATACCTGCGTTGAGTGCAAACACAGGTGGAAACAATGAACAAGAAGGGTTTATAGAACTATTAATCCACATAGTATGTTTCGCCTGTTTGTTATTTTATTAGTTGTATCCGCTGCCCTGGCTTCATGCGCGCGCTCCGCCAAAAAACTGGTCCGGCAAGGTGTTATTCCCGATACGAACGTATACACACTTTCTTTGAACCAACAAGTTACACAGGAAAAGATCAGGGTGCTTTATACAGGTTGCGGCGGACTGGTGATCTTCAGGGGTAATGAGGCGGTCATGACAGATCCGTATTATACCGGTCACCACTGGTGGAATTTACTTTGGAAAAAACCGGACCCTAAACACAACCAAAAGATCCTTGAAAAGATCAATTCCATCGATACAGCTAAACATGTCAGCGCTGTCATGATCTCGCACTCTCATTATGATCACCTGGAAGATCTCCCTTATTTATTGCATAACAATTCTTTAAATGACCGGCTAAAAATAATCGGTGACAGCTCCACGCACTGTACTGTTGCATCGTTCATGAAACCCGGGCATACATTTATTTATTCAGACAATACTGCATACAGGCATGGCTCCCCCGACCCACTGAACTGGATCCAGATTTCGGAACATATCCGTGTACTGGTTATCGCTTCCGATCATGCTCCGCACTACCGTGGACTTCATGCTTTAAAAGGAAACAGTTGTAATCAAAAAAGGCCGGCCCTCAAAAAACCAGGAAGCAGAAGCAGTGCTGGCAGCTGGCGGGAAGGAAAAACGTTTTCGTTTCTTATAGACATTATGGACGATGCCAACACAAAACCGGTTTTACGCCTGTATGTGCAGTCTTCCTCCTGCCTTCCGCCAAATGGATTTCCTCCCCAATATTTATTTGCAGAAAAAAAAGTAGACCTCGCTTTTATAGGAGTGGCTTCTTTCGCCAACGTTGAGCCTTATCCGAAAGACATACTGCAGTGGTTAGAACCGGAAAAAATCGTTCTGATCCATTGGGAAGATTTTTTCAGGAATTTTTACAGGGAAAAACAAAAAACGCTACGGCTGAACAAAGTAGACCGTTTCATAAGATCATTGCAACTTCAATACAACAACCCTGATATTCGCGATCTTAATAAACGCGTCAGCATGCCCAAGCCACTTACAGAAATAAAAATAGAAAATTAAGTTGCAAGGTACACGGAGTTTTATTTAAATAAAAAAGGAAAACGATCCAGGTGCGAGGCTTAATTATCAACCTCAAGTGTTATATCCGTCTTCTTCTGCATTATTAGCCTGAGGTTAGTATTTACGATCAAAATAACCCGATTTAACAAAGTACCGGCCTTAGGAAGCATTAAATAAATACCTTTGTGGGTGTATAATAAATTGTAGCCATGAAACATTTTTTTATCAGTTTAGTTGCCCTCTGTTTTTTCTTTAATTTCTCTGCACAGGAACTTCCTGTAAAAGTGGAGATCCCCCCGGTAAGTAATGATCCTAATCTTCAGTTCACCCTGCTGAATTTTGAGGTACTGGGGGAAGATAAATTCGCGGTTTTTTATTACCACTTGCTATGGGGATCCGTGATGCATAGCAGCGAATTTGTTTCTGATACCGGACAGATCGTCTTTAAAGATCCTAAACGCAGAACACCCATCGAAAACAGTAATTTAGTTGTGCTGTTAAAGAAACAAATTGTTGACGGAACCGGAAAATTATCAGGCTCCGAAGAATGGCTACTGGCTGAGCGTTTAATGGAATTACCGGGAGAATACAAACTTTATTTCCCTAAAGGAGTAAAACATCCTCTTGTTTCAAACCGCACAGTAATTACAAAAAGTATTTATAACCTTGACGCTGTTAGAGGCTTAAGTGATGCGGAAATGGCTGCCCTCGCCAAACTGGCCAGAGGTATGATGCCCCCACCGCCAACCGGATACCAGGCCCCTGAAATTCCGGGATCCACGCTAGCCGAAGATATCCTCGCAACAAAAAGACAGTTTAAATCGCTGAGGGCTACCGGCCTCTTATTCCGGGGAGATCTTCCTGCAAACGAAAGCGTACTGACGCGCTATAATATTGTATCAGACAGGATCTTTGTGATCACCAAACCTAAAGAGAAAGACAAAACCAAACCTACGCTTTTAAAATTTTACATAAGTGAGGATTACAAAACTTTCGATTGCCTTGATTCGGCAAGCGTGAATGGCGAAGTGAGCCTGACGTCTGCCGCCACAGCCTATAATACAAACGCAGAGGCCATCGGCGCTTTCGCCAACCTGCTTGTAAAAAGCAAGGATGAAAAAGGGGAAGAAGTAACACATCAGTTTTCAGTTGCAATGGACGCAGATTATACCATTGGCACCTGGTCTCATTCTGTGGGAAAAAACAAACTCAACTCGCTGGCTCCGGAAGTATGCTGGTATGAAGGCTCCAGACTCTGGGTAATGAGTAACAACAGGGAAAAATTTTTCAAATCGTATGTACAAATGCATGTGTTTGAAAAGGGGAAGACCGCGGAGCTATTGTTTCCCTTAACGGAAGAAGAAAAAGGCTCCGAAAAAACGAAGTTCGTAAAAACCTTTCAGTCCACTGCTCCAAATGGTGTAGGAACAGCGCCGGCCTTGCCCGAAAGATACGTCCCGATTTATTTTACTACCGCCGGCGAAACCCGTTACATCGTTATGCAGGGCACTCGTTATGATGAAGCCGCTAAGAGCAGGCAGTACCTTTCTGTAAATATTTACCGCATTGAAGGCAGGGGTAAAGTAACAAACATTGATATGCTAAGCGATTATAAGGCATATGTCCCTTTACCACTTCCACGACTGGTTAAAAACCCGAACGCCGAATTTTTCTTATTGCAATATCCCGTAAAGCTTCAGTTGGCATTTTATCCGGACAGGAGTGAAATTTCACCGTTGGATGGAGATAACACAGTGCTTGTTGAAAAATCATACCAGCAGTATCTTTCAACGTCACCTTATGGCACCGCACTGATGCGTCGCACAACTCTGGGAACAAAATACACACTGTTATTTTATCCGCAGCTTTAACTAAAACAAACTAAGCCTGTGTTTGATCTCTGAAATGCCGCACCAGAAACCAAATAGTAAACGCATGTTGCAGCTTATTGATGAGGTTTTTGCAACGCGCAATGATCCTGATCAGATCCATGTGACGCCACAACAGCTTAAAAAATTAGCTGAGATCCACCCGGCGACACTTTCAGAACTCGCAAATGAGAACGGTCCCTTGATCTGGATTCTTATGATCCCGACCACAAAAACAATTATGAAGGAGTTCCTCGAAGAAAAGATCAATGAAAAAGAACTACTTGAAAAAACAAAGCCCGGAGTGAAATACGAGTGTATTTATTTATGCTCAGCCACCACGCTACCAGAGTTCAGAGGTAAAGGCGAAACAAAAAAATTATGCATCAACGAGATCAACGAGATCCGTAAAGATCATCCCATTAAAACCTTGTTTGTGTGGCCTTTTACAAAAGAAGGAGAAAATCTGGCGAAAACTGTTGCGAAAGAGTGTGGACTGGAACTCAGGAAAAAGTGACGTAGATTGTTACCACTGCCCCGATGCCCAAATAAAAACAGGAACTCGGCCAGTTTTATGTGCTAAATTTTCAGGATTAAAGCTAAATCTTAGCTTTGTAATATGAAAGGATATTTCGCCATAGCAGCTTTTGTATGCTGCAATTTTTTCCTGGCAGCGCAAACAGATCATGCCTCATTCCCTAAATACAAAGAGTTTATCTCTTTCTTTTTTAAAACTTACTCTATAGAAAATTGCGATGAGAACACTAGTTTTAAATTTGAAAAACATCCTGACGGCTGGCACGTTAGCATTTATTCGGAAGAAGGAACAGGTCCCGCGTTAAAAGATGTTTTACTTTGGGATCTAAAAACAAAGGCCTACAGAGAAATTCCTTTTATCCGCAAAAAAGAACTGGAAGACAACGATGCTCAGCGTGACAGGTTTTTGGAAGACCAGGAAGCCCCTCATTTTGACGCTTGTCCTTACTACGGTTATAAGAGCTGGCATTGGGATGTGATCCGGGATTACGACAAGGCCGGGGAGCTTCCGGATACAGTGCTGTATGGCCTTGGCCGCGCGTATTCAGCCTGTGCCGGCAACCTGTTAAATGAGAATGCAAATTTCTCTGATGAAACTCAGCTCCTGGCGCTTAAAGACGGGAAGAATAGCATGACACCCGAACAGCTTGAAAAATACCGCTACTACAGGCATAAGGCTATCGATGCCTATAAAAAAGTGTGTAAATCCAATCCTGATTTTGAAACAATGATAGGTACGATCCGCCTTAAATTATCACACGAATACGTTTCTACCTTTCTTGAGCTAAGGATCTACCAAAATGAACAGGAAGCACTAAAAGAATTACCGGAAAATGCATATAACGATTTTTTCATCTCCCTCGCCAAAAACTATTTAACCTGTTGCGACAAAAACGCAATTCTGTTTGTTAACGGGGACTCAGATACGTATCCTTTGCTTTATGTGCAGGCCAAATATAACTTCCGTCCAGATGTGATGGTAGTGAATACCAGTTTGTTACAAACCGAACGTTACATTAACCACCTGCGTGAAAAAATACTCGAAGCAGAACCACTGGTTTTCACTCACGCTCCTGAAGACATAAAAGGTAAAAAACGTGAGTACATTCTACTGGCAAAGGATTCGGTGAAAGTAAGGGATCTTGCAAAGGTTATTAAATTTATTAAAAATGATAAAAATAAAGTGATCATTGAGGACTCCGGTTATTATATGTGCGCAGGCAGCATGCTCAAAACTAAAATTGACAACAAGCCGATACAATGGCGCCTGCCTTTTCATGGTTATTTTTTCAGGAACGCTCTTATGATGCTGGATCTTGTCTCAAATTACAGCGAAACACGGCCCCTTTATTTTGCACAAACGCTTGAAAGCACATCATATCTGGGACTGACCAATTACCTGGATTATGCCGGGCTTGTATATAAACTCGGGAACAGGGATTTTACGGAAACAAGTACAAAGTACGAACAGGTAAATGGACCTCTCCTATATAAACGTTTAATGCAGGAATACAGCTGGAAGGGCGCCGAACAAATTACTCCGCTTGATAAATTATTTCTCGGAAATTATGCAAACCAGTTCTATTTGCTTACAATGAAATTTATCGAACAAAAAGAAAATGAAAAGGCGAAAGAAGTCCTTGACCAGTATTTTAGGATCTTCCCGGACAATGTTTATCCATATGATTATATCACACTTTCATTGATGGAGTGTTATTACCAGATCAGGGAAACCAATAAGGCAAATGAGATCGGGAAAGCAGTGTTGCTGAACATGAAAAACAGGCGTATTAATGTCCCTACTCTTTTTAATGTGTTTTCAGAAAAAACATATAACGAAGCGACTCTGAAAGTGCTTAAGAAACAAGTTAAGACTTACCGCCAGGATGAATTCTTTAACAAGCTCTGGGATTAAATTATTCAGTTAATTAGAGTACCTTTAATCGTCTGTTTTTTTCAGGCCGTAAGTCATGGAAGCAGATTTTGAAGCGTTAATAAAAAGTTTTATCGAAACAAACATCGGGATCTCAACTTCCTTTTTGAGCAACTCACTTGCCGGTCACCTCAGATCAAATTTGCTTTCCCTCCATCAACAAAACCTGATGCTCCCTGCCGGAACAGGGAACGCCAATAAATTAAATCATGACCTGCTCACCAGGAGCGATGTGATCTACTGGCTGGATCGTAAGCATAACAACTCATATGAAAATGCATTTTTTGACCAGGTAGAAAGTTTTATACACTACCTGAATAAAAGCTGTTACACAGGGATCACAGATTATGAGTTTCATTATTCTTTATATGAAAGCGGCAGCTTCTATATTAAGCACCGCGATCAGTTTCAGGATCATTCAGGAAGAAAATATTCAATGATCTTTTACCTGAATGCAGACTGGCATAAAGAGGATGGGGGAGAATTAGTGATCCAGCAAGGACTTGCTCAACAAAGTATTTCCCCTGTCCAGGGCAAAACAGTGTTTTTTAAAAGCAATGAATTAATTCACGAAGTGTTGCCGACGCGTCAGCGGAGGATGAGTATAACCGGATGGTTAAAGGCTTAATATAAAAATCCCATTTTACCATTCTGGTAATCCCTCATAGCTTCAAGGATCTCTGTCTGGGTATTCATCACAAAAGGCCCATGTGTTACAAGTGGCTCGTTGATCGGTTCACCAGCCATGATTAATAATTTTGCATCTGCATTAGCCTCGAGTAAAATTTGTCCTTCGGTATTTTTAAAAACGATCAACTGGTGTTGGCCTGCAAAACGCTCTTCGTTAATGCGCAGCTGGCCTTCCAACACGTAAAATGCAACATTGTTGGAAGCAGGAAAAACAAGGTCAAATTTACTTCCTTCTTTCATGCGCAGTGTAGCTGTAAAAACGTCTGACTTCGCGGGCCCTTGTTTATCGACGTACTTACCGGACACAATTCTGAACTCTACCCCCTCTTTTTCTATGAGCACAATTTCATCTTTGGTGATGGGTTGGTACGATGGAGGATCCATTTTATGTGCTTTCGGAGTATTGATCCAGAGTTGAATTCCCTGGAAACGCCCGCCTTTTTGCGCAAATTCTTTTCCTACTTTTTCACCGTGTATGATTCCCCTGGCTGCATTGATCCATTGTACCTCGTTATCACCGATCACCCGGTCGTTACCCAACGAGTCTGTATGTTGCACCGCGCCTTCATACATAAATGTAATGGGTGAAAAACCACGGTGCGGGTGTGGAGGTACATTAAAGTTATGTTCGCCGGGACCTTTTGTAAAATCGAAATGATGCAATAAAATAAACGGATCAACCTGATCGAGGCTACCCACCGGAAACGCCTGCCGCAAGATAGCCGGACCCATTTGAACTTCTGGTGCTATAATACTTGTTTTTATTTCTCTGTAATTTTTCATTTTGTTTTTCCCTTCCTTTTCCCGCATTTTACTATGCAGAAATTTACGCTGTAAAGATACAACGAATGAAACCCCGGAACCAATAAGGTAGATTAAGAGTTGGAGGTGTATTCATGATCCTTTGCAGGGTATCGCGCCAGGGACGGAGCGGCTTGTTTGAGCTCCTTTTTGCCTGGCCCGTATTGTTGCAGTGGGCAAAAAGAGCGAGTAGCGACGGCCCGGTTCTCATGAAGCGAAAAACTTCTCAGAAATCAGACTGTGTTTTTCGACTTCATGAGAAGGCGCCCAAACAAAAAGAAACCGAAGAGTTGAAAAAAACTACAACCGCTGTTTAACCGCCTCAAATAACACGATCCCGGCGGCAACAGAAACGTTAAGCGAAGCAATCTTTCCAGCCATCGGGATCTTCACCTGCATGTCGCTGCGCTTCAGATACTCGTTACTGATGCCGTTTTCCTCACTGCCCATGATGATCGCTGTGGGCTTTTTAAAATCGGCATCATAAATTAAATTTTCTGTCTTTTCGTGACAGGAAATGATCTGCAAACCACTCTCTTTTAAAAACTCAAGCGTATTTTTCAGGTTGTCTTCCCTGCAGACCTTTAAGCGGTGCAGCGCTCCGGCGCTCGTTTTAATAGCGTCGCCATTTATCTGGGCAGCGCCGCGGCTTGGAATAACAATAAAGTCAACTCCCGCGCACTCCGCACCCCTTGCTATGGCACCAAAATTACGCACATCGGTCACCCGGTCCAAAATTAATATAAGCGGGATCCTGCCCTTTTCAAATACATTTGCAAGCAGATCTTCTGCATTGTAATACGTGATCTCCGTTAAATAGGCTACAACACCCTGGTGGTTTTTGTCGGTAATGCGTTTTAATTTTTCAGGAGGCACTATCTGGATGGGAACCGCCTGGCCGCGTAAAGCCTGTCTTAGCTGGTGATACAGTTCATTCGATAATCCTTTTTGTATAAATATCTTTTCAATGTCTTTTCCTGCTTCTAAGGCTTCAATTACAGCCCGGGTGCCAAAGATTAAATTTTCGTCTTCCATTAAAAACAAAGTACATCAAATTTTAGCCATTAAACAAATTCATCTTTCATAGCATTTTTTGAACCAGGAGCCAGGACAACAGGGAATCAAAACCGATCTATCATCGCCCTTGCTGTCCCTTCGATCCTGTTTTTCCTTCTTTTAAGTGTTTTGTTAAGTTCTTCATAACCCGTATCTTTGCGCATAAATTAAGAAAGATGGATACGTTGTACCGTAGAGTTGAAGAAGCATTGGATACGATTCGCCCATACCTTGAAGCGGATGGTGGCAACGTGGAGATCATTGAAATTACTTCCGACCAGACACTCCGGATAGAATTAAAGGGCGCCTGCAAGACCTGCACGATGAGTCATATGACCATGAAATCAGGAATTGAAGAAACTATTAAGCGTGCCGTTCCTGAGATCAAACACATTATTTCCGTTAACTAAAAGCCGTAGGTTTTCCAGATCACTTCCCCACCGATAGTAAATAAACAAATAGCATTTTATGAAACTAACCCAGAAACTGAGTCAAAGTAAAAAAACTCTTTTTTCGATCGAAATACTTCCTCCTCTAAAAGGAAAAAGCATTCAAAGTATTTATGACAGCATAGATCCCCTGATGGAGTTCAAACCGGCTTTTGTGGATGTAACATATCACCGTGAAGAATATATCTATAAAAAACGTGAAGGTGGTTATCTTGAAAAGGTAAGCATCCGGAAGCGGCCGGGCACCGTAGGAATTTGTGCCGCGATCATGAACAAATACGATGTAGAGGCTGTGCCGCATATCATCTGCGGGGGCTTTACAAGAGAAGAAACTGAAAATGCGCTTATTGACCTTCAGTTCCTGGGAATTGACAATGTATTGGCCCTGCGTGGTGACTGTATTAAAACAGAGCCGGCATTTGTACCGGAACCAGGAGGGCATTCTTATGGACTTGACCTGGTAAAACAGATTGTAGAAATGAACCGCGCCAACTACCTGGATAATGAAATGAAAAATGCGGCCCCAACTAATTTTTGCATTGGAATAGCCGGTTATCCTGAAAAACATTTTGAAGCGCCGAACATAACCAGTGATCTTAAATACCTAAAGGCTAAAGTAGACGCGGGTGCGGAGTACATTGTGACGCAAATGTTTTTTGATAATTCCAAATATTTCGCTTTTGTTGATCTCTGCAGAAAAAATGACATTAACGTTCCTATCATACCCGGACTAAAAATATTAAGCAGCAAAAAACAGATCCCTACGCTTCCTAAGATTTTTCACATCGATATCCCACAACCATTCTATGAGGAGCTGGAAACATGCAGGGACGATAAACAAATTAAGGAAGTTGGTATAAAATGGTGCATAGAACAAAGTAAGGAGCTGATAAAAGCAAATGTGCCTTGTTTGCATTTTTATACTATGGGGGCTTCGGAATCTACTAAGGCGGTAGCTAAAGCGGTTTTCTAACCGCGTATTTTCTTTACTATTCTATATCTATAATTCCTAGAAAGAGAATAAGACCATGAACTATGATTTTTATACAGGCGAAGTTCTCTTAATCGATAAACCTTACACCTGGAGCAGCTTCCAAGCTGTAAACAAGTTAAAACATGCCATAAAAGGCCATCCTTCGTTAGTTGTTGACGGTGTTAAAATAAAGCCTAAAATTGGTCACGCCGGAACATTGGATCCGCTTGCGACCGGCTTACTGATTGTTTGCACTGGAAAAAAAACAAAAACCATCAACGAGCTGATGGGAATGGAAAAAGAATATACCGGCACATTTTTACTTGGCGCTACAACTCCCTGTTACGATCTTGAGAAACCTGTAGATCACATCTATCCTACAGAACATATCAGCCGGGAAGATATCTGCAAAACGGCCGCTGCCTTTACCGGAATCCAGCAGCAGGTTCCTCCTTTATTCAGTGCCGTACTTGTAGATGGCAAACGTGCCTACGAGCTGGCCCGTGAGGGCGTGGAAGCAGAATTAAAATCACGGGAAATAGAAATTAAAGAATTTGAGATTACGGCAATTCGTTTTCCTGAAGTAGACTTTAGAATTGTATGCAGCAAAGGAACTTACATCCGTAGTATTGCCCGTGATTTCGGACTCGCACTTAACAGCGGGGCGCATCTCACAAAATTATGCCGCACCCGCATTGGTAATTTTGAACTTAAAGATGCTGTCACGCCACAGCAGTTCTCTGAAGATCTTTAGTGCTACCGTACAAGGCTTATATTTCCCTCCTTGTTATATGTCTGTCCGTCTTTACCGCTCGCTTTAAGCTTATAAATATATACGCCCTCCGCGGCATCTTTTCCATATTGGTTCTTGCCATCCCATTCTATATTGCCGGTATCGCTGGACACCTGGTATATAATATGCCCCCAGCGGTCTACTATCAGAATATCGATAGCCTCCAGGTTGGTTGCTTTTACAAAAAACAAGTCGTTGGCTCCGTCACCGTTTGGAGTAAAAATATTGGGCACAACAAGCGCTGAAGGAATTTCCACGTGAATAACCTTTGAAGCACTATCTCTGCAGTCTCCTTTTACTGCAAACAGGGTCACGGTGTACGATCCGGGCTGCGTATATACAACAGGTGCGATTGTATTCTCCTTGATCGCTGACTGCGTTGTTCCGTTGCCGAAGTTCCAGTACGCGTTTATGTTGGCTCCCGGATTTACCACTGATGAAGAAACGGAAGTGTTCGTGAAATTTATGGTTGAAGGCGCGTAGACAGAAGCCTGGTCCGCCAGGAACGAGGCCTGAAGTGTGCCGCTTATAACCTCTACTATCGCATAAGCGGAGCAGCCATTGAGGGTATTGGTAATGGTTACATCGTACTGACCGGGTTTGGTAACTATTAGGGTACGTGAACTTACACTGCTCACTGTAGCTCCTGGAACGGTTGTCCAATCATAAATAAAACCGGTTGTATTTCCCAACAAGACAGGATAGATCGGCTCTCCAACAGTACCGCAGTCCAGAATAAAATGTGTCTCTGATCTGTCAAGCTGCGGGTAGTCTCTAAAATCATCTATTGTTTTTGTTGCAACAGAGAAACAACCGTTGTTAAGATCTCTTGCCACCATGGTGTAGGTACCAGGCATGTAGGCAAGGTAGGTGGTCGCTAACTGTGCTTCTGCCTGAGGGCTTGGTCCGTTCCATGTATAAGCGATCACCGGTGCCGACGGATTAAAGAACGGCGGGATATTCGTGCTGCTTTGATTGGTCAGGGTTACGCTGGATGTAAGACAGCTGATATTATTACCGCCGCTGATAACCGCATTTGGCTTAAACAGATTCTGTTCCATTGTGATCACTGTAAAACTTCGGCAGGTATTGTTATTATCTACCACGGTTAACGTATAATTCGCGATCAGGGTATTGGTGGTTTGCACAGTATTTGCGTTCACCGTAATTGTACTGCCTTGCAGATTCCCCGGTGAGCCCGGGAAAGACCAATTGAATGAGGTATTTGGCGTGCTGCTTCCTCCTGTTAATACAACACTCGGAGTGTAACAGGTGAGGCGGGTGGCGGGTACCACCACTTCTACGGCAGGAGCAACAGTGTTTTGCAGAACAGACACCTGAACCTTACTCTCGCATAAATTAGTATTATCCACCGTTATTACCGTCCAGGTTCCTGGTACGGTAACTGAATAAACCGATGTGGTTCCTGAAATATAATTGGTAGAGGACCCGGGACCCAGGATCGTATAAGAAACCGGTCCACCGGGAGTAGGCGTTGTTTGTGCATTGTCGATATGGATAGCGGCAACGCTGTTGGCATTGCAGCCCAGCGTAAAATTCTGAGGACTGCTTACACTAAATGTAGGAAATCCCGAACTGGATGTAACTGTAAAAGTCTTTGTAACCGAACATCCGTTGTCCTCGTTTATGACCACGTGCGTGTAAGTTCCCGGCACACCCGGCAGAAAAAATGCCGGATTATTGTTCAGGGTAAGCGTTCCGCCATTTGGAGAAATCCAGTTATGAGAAATATTCACGGATGGATTGCCAAACGCTGTAACCGTCGTAATAGAGGTAATGGAACAGGTGATGTTCTGAAATAAAGGCGCAAGTGTAGAAGTAGACGCACTAATGTTTTGCGTGATAGCAAACGTGTTCGTTCCAATGCATCCCGAATTCAGATCTGTTGCCACTACTGTCCAGGTTCCGTTCTGCCCGGTTGTGAATGTGGCGGAAGGCCCTGTATAGGTAGCCGAAAGTCCGTACCATGTATAGGAATAGGTGGAAGGCGCTGCATTCACAGTTGCCGTTGGAGTTTTACAGTTGACAACATAAGGCCCCGTGACGTTAAAGATAACATTGGTTGGCGCAGGCGTTATTGTAAATGCCGTAGAGGATGTACAACCATGCGCAGCAACTATTGTGGCATTATAAATACCGGGAGCAATTCCACCGGTGCCGCTTGTTTGCGTTGCGCTTGTAACACCATTCGGTATGGGCGACCAAAATACCGCATAGGTGGGAGTAGGTCCCGCCGGAATAAATGTAAGGCCAAGATCAAATGCATTCAAGGTACTTGAACAAGCTGCCTGTGTTAAAGAAGGTACCATCTGCGGTAAAGGCGCGATACTTACCGTAGAAATACCCGTGTTGGTGATCACTGTGCTAAATCCATTTGTACCTGTTACAAACACGGTATAAATAGTAGTAACAGAAGGCGACACTGTAAATGACGGCGTAGTAGATACCTGGCCTCCCGGCTGGAGTGAGTAGGATGGGTTTATAAGACCATTTACATTGGTAATATTTATTGTTGCTGTTTTGCCCAAACAAATAATCGTATTGGTGATCATCGGATTGCAATTCACCTGGAAGTCCAGCTTAAACACCGCTATATCACAGCTACCTGTGCTATTGGTGGGTGAAAAGGCCGTAGACATTGTTGGGAAGGCATTACCACAGGCGCATACACCCTGGTAAACCATTCCGTTAGGATCAAAACGGCTGGTCCCACCGTCAACGTGTTCTCCACCTCCGCCGTAATAAGACCCAAACAACAAACTGCCCGCGTTCTGACTTAACACCATAATGTGAAACGAGTTGCCGGTTGTTGTGGATTGTGTTGCGTTCGCCGTGATCGGGTAATTGGCGCAGGAGCCCCAGCCGGCCATGTAGATATTCTGGCAAAGGTCTACCATAAGGGCAGTCGGCGAGAAAAGATTATGGGTGCCGTTTCCCAGCACAGTAAAAAAACTGACCGTGCTTAAGGAGGAATTTAATTTTGTCAGAAAATTCTCACTGTTCCCGTTAAAATATACCGAACCCGCCAGCTGAAAGGTTCCCTCTGTGACCCCATAAATGTAAACGCCATTATTAATATCAATGTCCACAAAATAAGCAATGTCTTTTGCACCCGTGCCAATATAGGTAGAGCTCAGCAGCGTTGCGCCGCTACCGTCGAGGCGGGCAACATATGCATCAAAGGTTCCACCCTGGAAGGCGGACGTATAAGCCCCGCTGATAATCGGAAAGCCTCCTCCCGTTAACCCTACAACATACACGTCGCCACTTGAGTTTAAACGTATGCTGCAGCCCGTCTCATGGCTGGATCCTCCAAGGAATGTAGCCCAGTTGAGGGTGGTCAGGCTGCTGTTCATTTTCACAACAACCGCATCCTGCCCTCCGTTATGCGAAACATCGTAAGCTCCGGCAGTAACAGGAAAATTGGTAGATTCAGTGGTAGCGGTAATAAAAACATCTCCCGAATTACTGATAATTATTTCTCCTCTGAAAACGTCGCCGTAGTTATAAGAAGCATTGTTATTAACACCATCGTCGGCGCTGCCACCAATGTACGTTGATCCCATTAAAACAGTTCCGGTTGAGTTCAGCTTGCTCACGATCATGTCGCTTACACCATTGTGGCTGTTATCATAACATCCGGTAGAAACAGGGTAGTTTGAGCTTTCGGAGGTACCGTACACATATAACTCGTTATTGGTATTTACAAACATACTGTGGGGGTAATCCGAGGCGCTGCCTCCCAGATAAGTTGCATACAAAAGAGAAGTCCCGTTCGGGTTTAATTTGCTCACAACAATGTCCACACCGCCTCCAAAGGTAAGCTGCACAGCTCCGGTGCTGGCCGGATAACCAATTCCAAAACAGCGTCCTCCTGTATAAATATTCCCTGAAAGGTCATAGGTGGCGCAGTGCCCGTATGTGTTCGCAGTAGAGCCTGAAAATGTTGAGGCAACAAGAACAGGATCGATCACCAGTTCGTAACGGGCATCATAACCATCCGGAAAATAAAAGGATACTGTTTTGCCATCCCGCGCCAGCTGGTATTCACAGGCCACTTTAATTTCACGCCCATCAATTACCTGGTAAGCATACGGAACACTTTCAACGAGATCTCCAACTGAGGTGGTGATAAACAGATTTTTATTTTTTACCTCCAGCTTGTTTGCCCCGTTAAACTCCAGCTGGATAAGGTTTACATCCGTTCCCGGCCGGATAACATAATCGTATTTAAATTTCCGTTCGCTTTCATAAGCTACCAGGTCAATTCCGGGATATAAATTTTTATAGTTTAAATTTTTATAGACAGGAACATCTGTAGCCCACTTTGAAGGATCGTTTCCAATAAAATAATTGTGGTGATAGTCGTTTTTGCCGCTTCCTTCCAATACATCTGACTGATTTGCGCCAACAAAAACCATTTCAAAAGCATGCACATTTATTTTGTCGTTGTAATTGCCGTTTGCCTTGCTGTGTTCGCGTTCATGCTCACGGTAAAGGTCATCGGGGTTATACACCACGTAGGTGAATTTGTTCTTTTCAAAAAAGATCCGCCTCCCATTGCCAAGATCTGCCTTAAATTCTACGTGCTCCGGCCACTGCCCTTTATTTTTCTCAAACCCGATAGCGCTTTTAAGATTTGGATTGACCGGGCTATGAAAGGAAGCCGGGATTTTCGATGCCGAGTTATTCAGGAGAATCTGTGATGGGTTTACATCTTTTGGATTTGTGCCTGCTCCAAGAATAAGTGCACTGAAAAAAATGAATAAGAAGTAAGCAGATCTTGTCATAGTTCTTGTAATTTAAAAATTAATCAAATTAAGAATTAAATCTCTTTATTGCAAAAACTGAGCCGAAATTGTTTTACAGGAGTTTGGTGGATAAACCGCTCAGAAAGGCGATCAGGCAACAGGAAGCCCGAAACTCTCCTGTTTCGGCCCCGTAAAGATCACTTGTAACGATAGTCCCTGGATTTCCCGGAGTTCTCTGTGTTGTGAAAAGTTTGAAAAAAATCAATTTTCCGGCCAGGATCAGATATTTAAAAAATGAAGGAATTCATTTAAACGATCGTCCATACCTCTGTTAAAATCGCCGTTCTGAAAAGTAGCTTTTATCGAGTAATTGTAACGCGCGAATGTCTGCAGTATTCTGGAGAGATCTTCACGATTTACTTTTATTGTTACTTCCAGCTTTGTGCTTTCGGGCTGGGAAGACACGTGTAAACTCAGGATCTTGGTATCATTACTTTCAATAATATTTCCGATCTGCGTTACCGAATAATCGTTTTGATTTAATTCAAGAACGATTACACCGCCAGGGTTTTGCACCGACATCATTGTACTTAAATTCTGAACCATTCCCTTCAGGGTAATACAGCCTTTGTACAATTCCTTTTCATCAATAACGGGAATGAGCGTAAGGTTAAGGCTGCTCATTAAACGCACCACATCGTAAGCATGCTGGTAATGATGGATAGCGGGGCGCGACAGATGCAGTTTACTTACATTGATCTGTTCATCAGGTTGTTCATAATCCAGAAGATCTGTTTCAGAAACCACTCCGATCAACTCTCTGTTATTTACCACCGCGAGATGAGAAACCTTAAATTGCTCCATCCAATCCAGCGCAACCTCCACGGTATCTGTTATCTTTAACGGGGGAATCTCGTCTGTTATTAAATCGCCTGCTAACATTTATTTTCCCAAAAGTAGTAAATTAATTAGCTTTGCCCTGAAAAAACAAAACATAATTTTGTTTAAAAATATGACTAAATTAAGCGTAAACATTAATAAAATAGCCACTCTGCGAAATGCCCGGGGAGGAAATGTTCCTGACCTTGTGAAAGCAGCAATGGATATTGAACGCTTTGGAGCGCAGGGTATTACGGTACATCCGCGTCCTGATGAACGGCATATTACCTATAAAGATGTGCACGATCTGAAACCTGTGCTCAGTACAGAATTTAATATTGAGGGAAATCCCAAAGAAAAAAAATTTGTGGATCTTGTCCTGGAAATTAAACCCGCGCAGGTAACGCTGGTTCCTGATGCACAGGGACAGCTCACAAGTGACCATGGCTGGGACACTAGTGGCAACAAGGACTATTTAAGGGAGATCATCGCTGTTTTTAAGGCTAAAGGAATCCGCACTTCTATTTTTGTTGATGCAGATGTAAAAATGGTAGAAGGCGCACACGAAACTGGTACCGACAGGATAGAATTATATACGGAAGCATATGCGCGCTTGTTCACCAGAGAAAAAGAAAAGGTCATCATTCCTTTTTCAAAGGCTGCCAAACGTGCGTTAGAACTGGGTCTTGGAGTAAACGCCGGTCACGACCTGAGTCTTGAGAACTTAAAATATTTTAAAGAAAACGTTCCGGGCTTGCTGGAAGTCTCTATCGGGCATGCCTTAATAAGTGATGCCTTGTATTACGGATTAGAAAATACGGTTCAATTATATTTGAGGCAATTAAAATAACCATCTCCCAGGTTCAGGCTGGGAGAAGTGTATGGGCCATTTCCCGGCTTCGCTCTAAGTGACACAATTAAGAATTAAAAACAAAACATGAAACTAGCATTCAGAGAGTTTGGCCAGGGTCAGCCCTTAATTATACTCCACGGATTATTCGGACAAAGTGACAACTGGAATACGCATGCTAAAAATTTTGCGGAAAAAGGGCTTCGTGTTTTTGCCATCGACCAGCGGAACCATGGCCTGTCGCCCCACAGCGATATATGGAACTACCAGGTGATGGCGGATGACCTGAAAGAGTTTATTGACGAGCACCGGCTAAATGACCCTATTTTACTGGGCCACAGCATGGGTGGCAAAACAGTCATGTATTTTGAGTTAAAGTATCCTGGAGTTGCCTCAAAGATCATTATCGCCGATATTTCCGCGAGTGCTTATCCACCTCATCACCAGGATGTACTGGCAGCGCTGAAAGCGGTTGACTTTACCAAAATAAAAACAAGAAAAGAAGCAGAAGCGATATTAAATGAGTATATAAAGGACTTTGGCACAAAACAATTTCTCCTCAAAAATATTTATTGGAAAGACCCTGAAACGAATCTTATGGACTGGCGTTTTAACTTAAAGACGATCAATGCTTCGTACGATAACGTTTGTGTTGGCGTTCCCGAATTTGTAAGTGAAGTAAAAACCCTGATCATTAAAGGTGAAACGTCACATTATATAAGTGGAAAAGACCGGGAGGATTTTAAAAAACGTTTCCCTCATTCTGCGCTGGTAACGCTGAATGGCGCCGGACATTGGGTACATGCCGAAAAACCAAAAGAATTTTTCGAAACAGTACTTCAGTTCATAACAAATTAAGCTGCTTCAGAAGATCTCCAACTTCCATATTCTTTGGAAGCAGGTAGGCATTAATGCCACATTCACCGGCGCCCTTCACATGCTGGATAGAATCATCAATAAACACCGTTTCTTCAGGAACAAGATCATTTTCCGCCAGAACTAATTGAAAGATCTCCTTGTCCGGCTTGCGCATACCCATCCGGCAGGAGTAATAAACCTTGTCGAAATAATCATTGAAATTTTTTACGCCATGCTGCATGTATAATTCGTTTTCAAAGGCCGCGATATGCGGCTCGCAGGTGTTACTCAATAAGAACGTATTATAGTTTTGCTTCATTTGCACAAGAATGTCAAGCCTTTCCTCAGGAACATCCAGTAACATGGCATTCCAGGCATAAAGCAGATCGGCCTCCTGTCCTTCGTACCGTATCTGTTTCCTTAATTTGGAGAAAAACTCAAAATCAGAGATCTTGCCTTTGTCAAACAAATTAAATAACTCTGTCTGGTTAGACTGTGTATACACCTCTTCAAAAGGAATTGAGCTGATCTTATTAAATTCGCGGATAGTCAGTTGTGTATCAAGGTTTATGATCACACCACCCAGGTCGAAAATGATATTTTTTATTTCCCTCATTATTTTGCAAATATGGGGTAATTATCTATTTTTGCAATCCCTTAATTAGAAAAATCTAACCGCTCCTATAGCTCAGCCGGTTAGAGCATCAGACTCATAATCTGAGGGTCCCTGGTTCGAGCCCAGGTGGGAGCACAACAAACAAGGAAAGCGATGGCTTTCCTTGTTTTTTTTATCACCTGGGCGAGAAGTTTATCCCGAGCGCGAAGCAGCCTCGGGAAGCCCAGGTGGGAGCCCTGAACGCAAAACATAAGATAGGAGAATTTTTAAATCTCGTTCCCTACTCCTGGAGTATTTGAGCATAAGCCGTTCATGCATTATCCGCCTGGATAAAGTGCAGGAAAGACCTGAAAAAGATGTAAGCGTTAAGGGCGAAAAGATCCCGGTTCGTGAAACCTACCTTGATCAATTCCCAAAAATCAAGTTTTAAAGCGGAAAATTCGTCACTATTTTATAGAGGGTTCGTCACAAAGCATTGTTTCAATTAGTATTCAAGCACTTAACGCCATACTTTTGCGCGAATCCAAATAAGCTAACATTAAAACTAACATTTATTAATCCTTTTACACTGTGAAAAAATGAAAAAAAAATCAGCATTGGCCTTAGTATTGGCACTTATCCTATTGGGAAGTAACAGTTTTGCACAATTGCCATTTAAAGTAAAAGTACCCAAAACGGGAGATAAAGCTTCGAAGCAAACTGAAAATTCAGAAAAAAACGACGCAAAAAAAGAAGAGGGAAAAGCGTTCTTTGAAGCGAAATCCGGCAATATGCTTGACAATAGTAATCAAGGCTTATATAATGCCAAAAAATTTGCCCAACATATGTTGGAAGAGTTTAATTATGTAGAAACAAAGAAAAAGATGGATGAATTACTCGCAGCATACCCGGAGTTCAAGGACGATTATTATTACAAACGGTTGAAAGATTTTTACGAAAAGAGTTTTCCTGAATTCGCCGACAAAGATCTGCCTGCTTACATTGAAAAATTAAAAAAAGAAGCGACCGAAAATTTTGAATCCAACCCGTCAGGCAGCGCTCAAAAATTAGATGACGCCATTGTCTATTGCAAAACCATGATGAAGATATCGCCCGAACGAACACAATACAAACAAATGCTTCCCCAGTTGGAAGAACTAAATGGAAAATTTGATAAATACATGAACGAAAAGGTTTATGTAAGTGAAGTGCATAAGAAACATGTGGGAGAAACGCTTTTCAGCAACAAGCCAATAACTCCTGGTAAAGAAAAAGAAGGAGACTTTAAAAAAGAGTTCAAAGAAAATGAACCTGTATTCGCCATTACATATTTCAGTCGTTCCCGATCAGGTTACGTAGATTATTCATTGTATATTAATGATGAAAAAGAAACGGAAGGAAGCTTTATGGACCGGGCACTTTTCTCTACCTCGGAAATAGCCCCGGCAACTGTTTACACATTTATGGTTATACCCGATCCTGATTACTCAAAAATGAAATTGAAAAAGGGCGCCGCGGCTTATTCCGCTTATAAAGTAACCGATGAGATACTAAGTGAAATTAAACATACGGGTGAATTTGCGGATAAAAAATATAAGATAAGTCTTGACATAATGGGTAGCCGCAGTTCATTTACCTTAGATGCTTCCTCTGGTTCTGCGGGAATTGAGAAAAGTTTTAACGCAATAAAGAAACAAAGGATGGATGATCTAAGATTACCAAAATCAAAAGGAAGCAATCCCGAAATAATTGCGGCGTTTTCAGTTGCTATGGCAGAATTAGGAACGGTACAACAAGTATCGCTTACAGAAGATGGAGCGTGGATCTACAAAAAAAATAATCTGACTGGCATAATTATGAGTCGTGTTGCTCCGGGATGGGCAATTGTAAAGGATAAAACAGGGAAGTGTTATATGTATGGGGGCGTTGTTTCTCAGCAAAAAGTAGGCTCCGGTTTTGCGAAAGCAGAAATGATCGAATACTATGAAGATTTTGACAATTCGGATGACAACTACTACCACGTTAAAGTTGATGGTAAAAAGGGCGCCAATGGTAATAATGAAGGATTTGAATATAATTGCGCCAATAAATAATATATTATACGAGACTGCTTCACTCCGTTCGCAATGACGGCCGGCTTCCGTCATCCGAACACAATGACGAAATGCCCTGGTGTGAAGGAATCTCATGCAAAGAGAAGGGCTTAAGCATCGCTGTATATGAGATTGCTTTACTCGATTGACGTTCTTTATGCATGATTAATTTTCAACCTGTGTGGCTTATATATAACGCAAGTTGTACGAATCAACCATATTCCGATAACGCTGGCCCGCACATCGTACAAAGATTTTTAAGTAACACTCATTTTAACATACACTGGCTATATACCTCGTGTTTATTCCCTACCTTAACTAAATGGATTGGTGGTATAAAAGCAAGAAACACAGGGTATCTCCCGATACTATATTTAGCCTGCAGGACAGTATTAAAAATGTGCTGCGTGAAGGTCAGAGCCTTGCCAAAATCAATTTATACAACGATCATAGATTTTTTTATGTTAAAACCACTAATAGGATCGTTTTAAATTATTTCCTTTCCCAAAATGGTTTTGAAGAAATGGAAGAAGACCCAAAAGCCGGACTGACCTTGCTTTTTGGAGCGGAATAACCTATGTTTCAACCTTAAAAACCTCAAAACCTTTACGGAAATAAGGAAATCCGGCGCCAAAAAACATCCTTGAATTTATTTGAACAGGAGTAAATATATTTTGCCCGGTTCTAAAAAACCCCTATATTTGACCCTCCTAAATTTGCGGATGTGGCGTAATTGGCAGCCGCACCAGACTTAGGATCTGGCGCCGCAAGGCGTGGGGGTTCGAGTCCCTTCATCCGCACCACATTAAAGCAAAGGAATCTTTGCTTTTTTGGTTTATACATGCCCGCGTGGCGAAATTGGCAAACGTTGCGGTCTCAGAAGCCGTTGGTGTAATTACCTTGGGAGTTCGAGTCTCCCCGCGGGCACACGGCAAAAGTCCGGTGGACTTTTGAGCGAGAATGTGCGAAAGCCCTAAAACCCCTTGAAAGTAGTGTCTTTCAAGGGGTTTTGATTTTTTACCCCGTGAAATAGGAGTCCGGAGTAGGAAATGGAGTAAGGAAAGTTATTTCCTTTTAGGAATTTAAAGAGATTAATACAACTACAAATTTATCCTACCCCGTCCAATATCTCTTCCAGGAATCACCGGATTTATATCAGTTTACCTTGTACTCCACTACTTTTATTTTGTTTTTGAATAAAGTAGAATTAAAATTTTGGATACGATAGCCTGTTATCTCATTGCCCGGATTAAGGCTGTCTTTCCTGATGTAATGGTAAAAGTCCCTGGTGGAAGTAAACAGGTAGTTGGAAAAGATCCCTGTTTCAAGCAACTTTCTGGATGTTCTGTACCTGCGGTGGTTGCCGTCCTTTGTTTTTATTATTAATTGCAATTCCGGCGAATGATCAATTACCGACAGCACTTTTCCTTTCAGGGTATTGGACACATGCAGCTCGTAATAGGAATCGGGTCCTGGTTCAATAAAGGTGGTACTGTCTATTTCAAATTCCTTTACCTTGACCAGGTTTATTTTTTTGAGACCCGTTCTGTTTTTTTCCAGTACCAAAACAGGTAATCCGGCAAACTGAAACGTATCGATACACTTGTAATTTTTTAAAAGCGTAAGATTTACTTTTGATTCATCAAATAAAGGGTAGCGGTAATCTATTCCTTCAAACTCATACAAAACATAATCCGGAGCTTTTGATGACCGGTAAAATTCAAAATTAAGGTTCTCAAGGTACGGGGTATATGCCGTGTAGGACTGGCAAACAGGGCGCGGAGTGTACTTAAGTTTATTTTCGAAAAGCAAATGTGAATTCCAGGGATAGATATCCACGCTGCTTTGAGCGATCCTGTCTTTTATAGGCTGAGGGATCTGGTTGTTGTTTGGAAAAAGATTAAAGCCCGATGTATCGGTATAGATCTTAACCCGGTCCAAATATTCCGTTTTTGTCAGGCGGTTCTTCAACATAAAAAGATGGTCTTCTCTTCTTTTTGCAAAAAAAATCGCAATAAATACAATACACGCCATCATGCTATTTGAATACCTGTTACTTTCACTGTAGTGAAAATCCTGGATACATAATAAGAACAAGAGAACATACTTATAGAATTCCATGATGTGCTGAATATCTGCCCGGGTGAAAGCTTGTTTGTACAAAATAAAAACAGGAAAGGAAAACAGGAAAAACACAACAAGATTCTTCCACAGATCCGCTTTCTCATGATAGATCTTTAAGATCATAGTTGCCGCGGCAAGAAACATAATGACAAGAGAAAACCTGAACTCATTTGGGTACGGCTCGTTCAGGTACATAATCTCGTTATAACCGCTCACCATATTCATTCCACCCCTGAGATAATCAAACAAGGCTACATTCAGGCACATCGCGACTACCGGGATAAGAAAAAAAGGACTGAGAAAATAAGCTGCCAACTGGAACTTATTCTCCTTGGTAAAGATCAGCTTATAAATGAGTCCTGCAGAAAAGAAAACAACGGATACCAGCCCGGTATTGAATTTTATAAAAAACAATAACACAACAAGAGTGATCTGCATCAGGTAATAAATGGCCCTGTTCTGATCGAGGCTTTGCCTGATCCAAAAAATTAAAAATGCGGAAAGTATAAGAGCAACACCCGAGCCAAAAAAATTAGGAAGAAGAAAAGCGCTAATAAGAATCAGTGGTACAGTTATTGTTTTATTCCTGCTTCTTACATAGCTGATATAGAAAATGTAGAAAAAATTACATGACACAAACAAATCGAATACTAAAAAATGATATTTGCTTATCCCCCAGCCAACGCGTGTTGAAAGATAGGAAAGCGGGCCATAGGTAAAAGTGAAATCTTTACCCCAGACCAGGTGATCCATATTTACTTTGCTTAACGTTAGCTGCCAGGAAGGATCGAGCGTTATCCAGGGAGCTCCGTTGTTCGGGAGTGGGTAAACCGCCGCATCAAAAAACAAAGGAAATACCAGATACGTGCAGGCTAAGGCAATAACAAAAGCAATACATTCATTGCTTTGAAAACGTTTTATAGCAAGGTCTTTAGCAAGCATCTATTTCAGAATAGGTCTGAGCTGTTCTTCGTTGGTTTTGATCCAGGTAAAAATATCAGAAAAGATAGTTTCTACATTTTTCCGGGGCTTCCAGCCAATTTCCTTTTCAATGCTGCTGTTGTCGGTGATAAAAATCCTCAGATCCGCAGGTCTGTTTTGAATTTCCGATTCTATTTTTATTTTATTTCCGGTGATCTTCTCACAGATCCCCGTCATTTCCAGCAGGGACGCGCTTGTGGCAACCCCGCCCCCGGCATTGTAGATTTTATTATTAAATTTTTCAATCTCATGGATCTGCAGATCAACAAGCGCAACAAGGTCATCCACATGAAGAAGATCTCTCACCTGTTTTCCAAATCCTCCATAACCGATGTATTTCAGCGATTGGTTCCAGAAATGTTTCGCCATCCAGAGCGTTACGATTCCCTGGTCTGTTTTACCCATCTGGCGCGGACCGGCAATAACTCCAAAACGGGTAATGGCGGCTTTTAATCCGTAAAATGCTGAATATTCCTGGATAAATAATTCTGATGCCAGTTTGGTGGTGCCATAAAACGAGCGTGCGCCTTCAAGACTCAGGCTTTCGGAAATTCCGAGACTGGAGATCCCTTTCTCCGTTTGATCGTTACTGAACGAAAAACGGGTAGATCCCTCCGTAAAATTTGCATTTTCAATCCTGCTTATGGGGTAAACACGACTTGTAGAAAGAAAGATCAGTTTTGCCTTGTTTCGGAGACAGGCATTAAAACAGTTGATCGATCCGTATAGATTATTGTTGATCACATAGGTTGGATCCGAGTTGAGGCCTGCCATTACGGAAGGTTCCGCGGAGGCCTCGATCAGAACATCAAAATCGCCAACCGATGCAAGGTCCTCGTTGTTACGGATGTCACCATGAATAAAATCGATCCCGTACTTTTTAAAATCGATCAGGCTAAGCTCAGAGCCGCGACGCTTTAAATTATCGAAGGCTGTAATGGCATAAGAAGGGTATTTTTCCTTAAGCTTTAAACATAATGAGGACCCTACAAAACCAGCGCCTCCAGTTATTAGTAATTTCATTGTTATTAATCTGATTAAACCATACTAAAGCCAACAAGCACTGGCTTTTAGCAGGTCTGCTAAGATAACACAATTGTTTAAATGGTTACAGATCCGGGATATTATTTATTGTACCGCCCTTTCATTCTTCATGAAAAAAGCGGTCCTCCCGGTAAAATAAATGTTTCTTTAGAAAAAACTTAAAACTCAAACTTGTATCCAACTCCCTTTACAGTTTTAAAGTAATCGTCGCCGATCTTCTCACGAAGTTTACGAATATGAACGTCAATGGTACGGTCTCCCACAACCACCTCATCGCCCCACACCTGGTCCAGGATAAATTCCCGGGTAAAAACCTTACCGGGCTTACTACTGAGAAGAGCGAACAATTTGAATTCTTTTTTAGGCAGGGATATTTCTACTTCGTTTTTAAAAACGGAGTGTTTTTCCTTATCGATCCTTACGTCGCCAAATTCAACATTTGACTCGGAATTGGAAGCGGTTTGTAACCTGCGAAGCAGGGCCTTAACCCTGCTGATAAATACGCGGGGTTTTATTGGCTTTGTAATATAATCGTCTGCACCTACCTCAAACCCTGCAATTTGTGTATAATCTTCGCTCCTGGCAGTCAGAAACGCGATCAATACATCCTGCAAACCCTTCTGTTCCCTGATCTCACGACAGGTTTCTATGCCATCCATATCCGGCATCATCACGTCGAGCACGATCAGGTGAGGCAGTTCTTTTTTCGCAATTTCTATAGCATCTTTACCATTATTAGCGGTCAGAATTTCATAACCTTCTTTTTTTAGGTTATAGCCAAGGAATTCAACAATATCCGGCTCGTCATCCACTAACAGTATCTTAAACGCTGAATTGCTCATATTATAGATTTATGTTACAAAATTAACAAAAACACAGGCCCATCAAAGTTAACTTATTATTAAGTTATTTTCATAAAACAACAATTATGTTAAACTTTTGGTAACATGAAATTTAAGTAACAATAATTTAGGATTCCTTTTTTTGCAGCATAAAATTAACAGCATGCAAAAGTATTGGACAATTTTCACACTTCTATTTCTTACCACCTTAATTAGTGCGCAAACAGGGCGCATTTCAGGAACCATCCTGGATTCAAAAACCGGGGAAACGTTGCCCGGTGTAACTATACTTATTGATGGAACGTCGCGTGGCGTTTCCACGGATTTTGACGGAAAATTTGCCATTAATAATGTTCCCGCCGGAAAAGTAACGCTTGTGATCAGTTACATTTCTTATACCACAAAAAAAATACCTGATGTTGCAGTAGTGGCAAATGACGCAACCGACCTGAATATCCAGCTCGACCCTTCTGATTCAAAAACGTTTACAGAGGTGGAAATTGTAACCACCATTACCAAAGATAACAACACTGCGGCCGTATTAATACAACGGGGAAACGGCGCGGTTGCAGACGTGATGAGTGCCCAGGCTATTAAAATATCGGTAGACAGAACTACAAGCGATGTTTTGAAACGCATCAGCGGAGTAACGATACAGGATGACAAATTCGTAATTGTGAGAGGATTAAACGAGCGCTACAACGCTTCCTACCTCAACGAATCTCCTTTGCCAAGCACTGAATCCGATAAAAAGGCTTTTGCCTTCGACCTGTTCCCGTCAAACATGCTCGACAATATTATCGTGATAAAGACCGCCACGCCGGATATGCCTTCTGAATTTGCCGGAGGAATCAGA
>Ga0208492_1000599_pt1 | contig 29174 bp, 26 predicted proteins | sample Subbioar_CSW14AB_FD_184820 | JGI IMG/M metagenome (GOLD analysis project Ga0208492, IMG submission 184820) | Serpentinite rock and fluid subsurface biosphere microbial communities from McLaughlin Reserve, California, USA - CR12Mar_CSW14AB (SPAdes) | ecosystem: Environmental > Terrestrial > Deep... | reverse complement strand
CCAATCATGATGCCTGATTCCGACAATTTTATCATAACGCCGATCGCCCCGCATAATTTAACGGTAAGGCCAATTGTTATTTCAAATAACAAGGAGATCCGTTTCAGCGTTACCGGCAGGAACGACGATTTTAATGTATCGCTCGATTCACGCGGGGCCCAGATCCCTACCGGGTCCGAGATCAGGATCAGAAAGGCAAATTTCAGACTCAACCTTATCAACCTCGAAGGCCAGAATTTCTTTACTACCCTGCGAAACAAGATGATGTGGGGGATCGACAGACGTCAGTAATTCAAAACCAACCACTCCCTAAATTTATTCTGCCATTTAACTATTCTCGAAAAAAAACCGGGATAATTTCACTATTTTTGAGTTATACCTCTGTTGAAGATGAAAAAATCACACTCTCTTTTAATTGCTGCAGTAACTTTATGTACTACTGTTTTTTCCCAGGACGCAACAAATGACTTCTGGTTTCCCGTAACTGAGTCCTCGATTCGTGTAACCGGTACAAGACAAATTATTCCTCAAAAATTTCTGACCTTTTCTTTAAACGGCGACAAGCTGAAAAGCAGGTTATTTCAGGCTCCCGCTGAAAAAAATACAGACATCCGGCAAAGCCCCTGCATTATCTCACTTCCCCTGCCCAATGGCACCTTTCAGCGGTTCAGGGTTGTCGATAGCCCGGTAATGGCCGAAGAACTGGCGCTTGCCTACCCGGATCTGAAGACCTTTAATGTAAAAGGTATTGATGATCCATACGCTACGGGCAAACTCGACTGGACCGAATTCGGGTTTCATGCAATGATCCTCACCTCTGGCGGCGACTTTTTTATAGATCCTTACTGCGTGAACAATACGACGGATTACATGAGCTATTATACCGTGGATTTTGAAAAAGATCCTGCTCATCGCATTACAGAAGGTACCCTGGAACCGGAAGAAGGCAAACTTGACCTGGAAAACGGGCAAAAAAAACCCGGAGTACCGTTTAAAGAAACGGTGGGTGCCAGAACCAGTGCTGCCACCTGCGTAGGAGCCAATCTTCGCACCTATCGTATTGCTATTGCCTGTACGGGCGAATATGCAAAAGCCGCTACCAGCCTTGCCGCGCCAACGGTATCCCAGGCATTTGCGAAAATAGTGATAAGCGTGAACCGCGTGAACGGGGTTTACGAAAAAGAAGTAGCCGTGCGCCTTGTACTTGTTGCCACAGAAACTGCGATAGTCTATGTAGATCCGGCTACCGACCCCTTTACCGGGAATAATAACGCGAATACCCTGATCAACGAAAGTCAGACAGTAATTACAAGCGGGATCGGCACTTCCAATTACGACATTGGACATACCTTCAGCACCGGTGGTGGTGGACTCGCCTTCCTGGGTGTGGTGTGTAACAACAGTAGTAAGGCGCGGGGCATTACCGGAAGCTCATTCCCTGTGGGAGATCCTTATGATATCGATTACGTGGCACACGAGATCGGGCACCAGTTCAGCGGCGAACATACGTTTAACGCAACTACCGGCAGCTGTAATGGTAACAGGAATCCATCCACTTCCGTGGAGCCTGGAAGCGGTATTACAATTATGGGTTATGCCGGCATCTGCTCGCCAAACGACCTTTCCAACCACAGCATTCCATATTTTCACGCCGTGAGTTACGACCAGATCGTGAACTTCACGAATTCAGGTACCGGGAACAACTGTCCTGTTATCACAGCCACAGGTAATCATCCTCCCGTTGTGGCGGTTGGTTCCAATTATACGATCCCTGTAACAACCCCTTTTATTTTAACAGGAAGCGCTACCGACCAGGACGGTGATAAACTTTATTATTCCTGGGAAGAAATGGATGCCGGAAGCGGCTCGGGCGGCAACTGGAACTCCGGTAATGCGCCTTATTTCAGAACATATGCCCCCGATAGCATCCCCGCTACTGCGACTTCCTATTCACGCAATTTTCCAAAAGCTTCGGTAGTGCTGAGTGGCAATTATACCGGCACAAAAGGGGAATACCTTCCCTCCACACCTCAGGTACTTAAATTCCGCTTAACTGTAAGGGACAACCGCACAGGCGGTGGCGGCGTGTGTTATAATTCCAATAACATAACCCTGGCGGCCGCGGGTCCATTCTCGGTTAACTACCCGAGCGCCACAGGAATTACCTGGCTCATCAGCACACAGGAAAGCATTAACTGGGATGTAAACAGCACAGATCTTGCGCCTGTAAGTTGTGATTCCGTACGCATACTGATCTCCTATGATGGTGGAGCGACCTATTCAACCTTCTTAAACTCTACGCCAAATGATGGATACGAACCTATAACGGTTCCCACTTTGTCAGCCACGATCAATACCTGCCGTGTTAAAGTTGTAAGCATAGGAAATATCTTTTACGATATCAGCAATAATAATTTCACCATTGCAACCGCAACCGTTTCGACGGTAGGAATAAAACAGGTTTCCCAATCCAATCCGGTGGCGCTGACAGTTTGGCCGAATCCTTTTTCAGGCCAGGTGAATCTCGCTGTGGGTAATCTGAACAGCAGGACCCCAACGGATGTAACGGTTGTGGACTTACTTGGAAACTTAGTTCTGCATGTTAAATACATCAACAGATCTGAACTGAAGGAAACACTTGATCTCTCCTCGGTAAGCAACGGCGTGTATTTTATTAAAGTAAACAACAGCGATAAACAATCTGTCCACCGGGTGGTGAAAAACTAACTCTGTTCGCATACGATACGAATCATGATCAAACACCCTGGCGCATTTGTGTAATTCCTGAAATCAGTGTCGTTAAGAAATAGTTTTTCCCGGGAAATTATTTTACTCTACATTTATGTGGATGTATCAGCGGTTATTTTTTTTACTTCTTTTATTTACTGGTTTCAGTCTGAAATCACAGGACGGTTACTCTAAAAAACAACTGCTCGACATTTTAAAAGGTCATCCTGCTGACACAACACTGATAGACACCTATAACGAGCTTACTTGGCCCGTATACAGCTTCGATATACCCGATTCTTCCCTGTATTACGGCAAAAAGGCAATTGAACTTGCAACAAAGATCCATGATCTCAAACGCCTGAGTATTGCCCATCGCCGCATCGGGATCACTTACATCAATAAGGGTGACGCCAGGACCTCTATTCTCCACCAAGAGGAAAGTTATACCCTTTCTGAAAAAATAAATTTCAAAAGGGGAATGCAGCTGGCCTTAAATAATATAGGAGTTGCTTACCTGAACAGCGAATTACTTAACAAGGCCCTTCCTTATTTCCTCAGAAGTCTTTCTATTGCCGAAGAAAACAACAACCTTTCCAATGCGGCCAGCATGTATTTTAATTGCGCGCAGGTATACAGAAGCATTGGCGAGCCCAGGAAATCAAACTCTTTTCTTTTCAAAGCGAAATACTATTCGGAGCTTAATCACGACACTGATCTTATCATCGTGTGCAACAGCGCCTTAAGTACCGGCTACCGCAACCTGAATATGATCGATTCCGCGAAATATTTTTCAGAACAATCCAAAAAATACCTGTCGGAAAGAACAGGCACAAATACCAAATTCAGCTATTATCACAACACGGGGTTGTTATATGTGCAAACCGGAGAACATCAAAAAGCGCTTGACGCTTTTCTTTATAGCCGGCCTTACGCGACAGTAGCCAGCGATGAAATCACCGTTCTGATAAATATCGCGGAAGAATATAAAAAGCTCGGGGATCCGGAAAAGGCCCTCCGGTATTTTAACCAGGCTTATGAACTCAGTAAAAAAATAAAGACCTACAATAACCTGGCCTATATCAGTTATGCAATCGCAAAAATTTACGAATCCCGGAAAGATTATAAAACATTTGCAGAGATCATCCATCAGCATTTGAATTATAAAGATTCGAATGATAAGTACATTAAAGTACAGCAGATCAGGCAACAGGAGCTTGAATTTGATTACACACGTAAACAGGTTGCCGACAGCCTGCGTTTTGAACATAAAGAAAAACTAAAGAACATAGAGCTTGAAGTGGCTGCGGCCAGGCTCAATAAAGAAAGATCTTTCAGGATCATGCTGCTCGTTCTGTTGATCATCATTCTTATTTTTTCCGGGTTTATTCTTAACCGCTTTATCCTCACCAGGCGCCAGAAAAAAATTATTGAGCGGCAAAAGCAGCTCGTTGAACTAAAGAACCAGGAGATCCTCGATTCGATCAATTACGCGAAACGTTTGCAGGCGGCTATTTTGCCCCAGCTCTCCGACATAAAAAAAGAACTTATGCTCGATATTTTCTATTTACCAAAAGATATTATTGGCGGCGATTTTTATTTCTTTGAAAAGCACAAAGGCCATACCTTTTTTGCGGTCTGCGATTGCACAGGTCATGGAATTCCCGGCGCCCTGATGTCTGTTGTTTGTCACCATGCCCTGCAAAAATCCATAAAAGAATTTGGCCTTACCGAACCCGGGCCTATACTGACTAAAACACGCCAGATCGTAATTGAAAGTCTGAACGCCACCTATCAGAATATCAAGGACGGGATGGACTGCTCTTTGATCGCGATAGATGATGCCACCAAAAAAGTCTCATGGTCAGGTGCGTATAACAACGTCTGGATCTATAATACTACCTCGCTGACGGAAATAAAGGCAGACAAGCAGCCTGTCGCTTTTTATGAAAACTCGAAGGAATTTACAACACATGAGCTGCCGATAGAGTCGGGATCCTTTATAAGCTTGTTTACCGATGGTTATGGCGATCAGTTTGGCGGGCCTAAAGGCAAAAAGTATAAGAATAAATTTCTGAAAGAATTTTTAATTTCCATTTCACACACACCTGTCGGGGAACAAGCAAAACTTTTGCAGGAAAACTTCCTTTCGTGGAGAAAAGAACTGGACCAGGTGGATGATGTGGCAGTAGCGGTAATCAGATTTTAAAAAAATGTAACTATCTTACTTAGGTTGCTGCTTTCTCACCAGCACGATAATAGTTACGGTCATGGCTTCACTGGCTCCGACCGAAGTACTTTCAATAGTATATCCATCATTTGTCAGCTGATTTAGCTTATTCCGGACGGTAATCGTGTTAAACTTCGCCTCTCTTCCTTCCAGGCCTATTTCCACCAGGGTGATCTCTTCTGTTTTATCATTCGGATACGCAATCGTCATCAGCGATTTGCAGCGCGTACTCCCAACATCTTCCTGGATGCGGATATAAATTACCTCCGTTGCGGATTGTGCGTAAGATCTTGATAGGCACAAAAAAAGAACAAAAAGAAAAATGACGCCTCGCTTTTTCATATTGTATGTTTATGAGTTTTTATCTTTAAATTTTAGTGTACCGGTTTCAGCATGCTGTCAAAGGAATTCTCGGTACTATGCATTACTTCCAGCTCCCATCCCTTCGGATATGGGGGCTCCAACAATGAGCCCTTTAAAAGATACGGGTACATTTCGGCATAGGTCTGGATCTGGTTAGCGCTCACCCTCCTGTATATATGCGCACGCTGCAGCGCATCTGAATGTTTGATGCCGGCGGCCGACATTAATTCCACGGCAGCTTTCACAGTTTCATGATGATAATTACACACCCGTACTTTTTTATCATTCACATCCAGTCCTTTCCACAGATCGGGATTTTGAGTGGCCACACCTGTAGGACAGGAATTGGTATTGCACTCCAGCGCCTGGATGCAACCCACAGCCATTAACATGGCACGCGCGCCATTACACATGTCGGCACCCAGTGCAAAGTTTTTCACCAGGTCGAATCCCGTATGCACTTTGCCGGAAGCAATGATCTTAATGTGTTTTTTAATGCCGAATCCGTGAAGCGCGTCATGCACAAAAGCAAGTCCTTCGCGCAACGGCATTCCCACCGAATTACTGAATTCTATCGGTGCCGCGCCGGTTCCGCCTTCGCCTCCGTCAACGGTTATGAAATCCGGCATAATCCCTGTTTTAACCATTGCCTTGCAGATCGCGATGAACTGGCTCTTCTGCCCGATACATAATTTAAAACCGACAGGTTTGCCTCCGCTCAGGTCCCGTAACCTTTTTATGAACGCAACCAGTTCCAGTGGTGTGCCGAAGGCTTTATGAAACGAAGGAGACAAAACATCTTTTCCTTTTTCCACCAAACGGATCTTCGCGATCTCCTCTGTTACTTTTGCAGCTGGTAAAATCCCGCCATGACCCGGCTTGGCCCCCTGCGATAATTTGATCTCGATCATTTTTACATTTGGCAGTATGGCGCGCTCAGCAAACGCCTCAAAATTAAATGTACCGTCCGCGTGACGACAGCCAAAATAACCCGTACCGATCTGCCAGATAATATCTCCACCCGGTTTTAAATGGTAAGGACTCAATCCCCCTTCCCCCGTATTATGCGCAAAGCCGCCCAGCTTGGCGCCTCCATTCAGCGCCATGATCGCGTTCTGGCTTAAAGAACCAAAACTCATGGCAGAGATATTAAAAATGCTCGCGGAATAAGGTTGTTTACAATCCGGTCCGCCCACAATTACACGCGGATCATGTTCCCCATGCTCCAGCGGAAGCGGATTGATGGAGTGGTTCAACCATTCATAACCGGTTTCATATACATTTAGCTGCGTTCCAAAAGGAGTGCTGTCTGTTACTTTTTTAGCGCGCTGATAGATCACATTCCTGCTCAAACGGTTATACGGGGCGCCGCTTACATCTGATTCAATAAAATACTGGTACACCTTGGGACGCATCCATTCCGCCCACCAGCGCATGCGTCCCACCACCGGGAAATTACGCTTCAGGGTTTGTTTGGTTTGCATCATATCCATAATTCCTAAAAGAATAATTGGCAGCGCAATCGCATATAACCATAGACCCCAATGCCAGAAATAGCCTAATACGCCAATTGCCAGGACAAAAAAGATGGAAAGGTTAATAAACTGTTTTTTCATGTTTACCTGTTTTGTGTGTGAATAATTAGGGGCTTAGATAAGTAAATATAACAAAATCGGATATTTATAAGAAAAAAAAGAAAAATATTATGGTTCCTGCAACCTATATTTTTAATTTGGCGTCTTCCGAAAGAGCAAAATCTACAACTGGTCTGACATTATTTGACTGGCACTCCTATTTCATTCCACCAGAAATAACCAACGCAAAGACACGAAAGTATTTCTTTTGTTCGCGGTCTGATCTATTTGGTCTTCCGGGACCACAGAGACCGAACAAACTACATTTTAGACTACACTTCTAAGGGTTTCAGCCAGGAGATTTATATCTGTATCTTTTTCCACCCAGTGAATTTCTACACCCTCTTTCTCCATTTTGCGGAACCAGGTCATTTGTCTTTTCGCAAATTGAAGAATAGCATGTTGAAGCTGCGAAACCAATTGTTCTTTGTTGATCTCCTTTTTTATAAAACGGGAAACAAACTTATACTCAAGCCCGAACAGCTCAAGACGCTCGTGAGTTATACCTTTAGCCAGGAGATCTTTCGCCTCATCTATCAATCCTTCATTCATACGCTTTATCAGGCGTTCAGAAATGTGTTTTTTTCGCGTTTCAACTTCTGTTTTTATTCCAATGTAATAAGGTCTATATGGCAGCTTCACTTTTATGAGTTCATCTCCGTGTTTAGAAAAATACTCCGCTATTTCGATCCCGCGAATAATTCTTTTTTTGGAATCCACATCCACATGGCTCGTAGATCGTTCCGGGTATTTTTTTAAGCGCTCCTGCAATTCTTCTTTTTGCAGGACTTCCAGCTCTTTCCTCAACGCTTCATTTTCTTTAATTTGAGTGAAGGAAAAATCTTTTCGCAGCGCGTCCAGGTAAAGACCCGTTCCTCCACAAATAACGGGAAGTTTATTGCGGGACACAACCAGGTCGAATGCCTTTTTTAATTCATGAGTGAATTGGTGCAGGTAGAACTGGTCACCCGGCTCGGTAATATCAATGAGGTGATAGGGAATTTGTTCTCCGTTCACCGTGTATTCATGCAGGTCTTTTCCGGTTCCGGTATTCAACTGTTTGTAGACCTGCCTTGAATCTGCACTAATGATCTCTCCATGGAGGATAGCGGCCAGACGGCAGGCCAGTCGGGTCTTTCCACTGGCAGTAGGGCCTAACACGACTATACAATTGTACTTATTCACCAGGCGTATAAATTAATTTAATATTTCCCAGGTTGCGCGACAGGTGAAACTTTTTTTGATCAAAAACCTCTTCTTTGTTCGCGGGTATTCTTTCAAATGTCGTCCTGTTTACCAGAAAATAATTTGGCTCTGTTTCACCACTTATTTTAAATCCTGCTCTGATGAATGCGGCGCCATCTGAGATCTGTTTATCCACATACGTCATCACATCCCCGGCCTTTTTCTCTTCACAAAAATTTTTCACCAGTTTGGTTAAGCCTCCCGTAATGGTAATTCCCGCTTTGCAGCAGAAACGGATCAGCTCAAAGGAGCGTTGATCTGCTTTCAGCCGGTTCATCTTTCGCCCTTTTGAAAAGGTAGCTAAAGCTATTAATTCGTTTTTATAATACAAGCCCAGGTTAAACGCGCTCCGGGTAGAATTCATAAGATGATATTTTTCAAGAAATTCCTCCGCTTCTTTTTTTTCCGCTTTTTTCACTTCACAGTTTCTGGCGAAGACGGTTTTGTTCACATGTAATTTTGATAAAATGATCGCTGCTATTTTTTCAGGCTCACGGATAAGCTGATCCAGATGAAGAATTTTTTTGTCCTTATACTTTTCAAAAGCAGTGCCTTCCGACACTATATAAAATGCAATGTTTTTATTTGGCCGGCTAAATTTTAACATGTTTCCGGCCGCCAGTGTTGTAACGGCGTGTTTTTCCAGGATCTCTTTTAAACCTATATATCTGTTATCTTCCACGCGCAAAATTTGCCTTAAACAAAAAATCCACCTGTAGTTTTTACAGATGGATCTTTTTTAAGATCATTTGTATCAAACATTAACCGGCGTCATCGCCTTTTTAACACAGGCCGAAATTTTAGCCGCCATCTCCGTCATGTATTCTTCCGTCCAGTTACATTTAACGCCAAAAGAAATTAAACGGCCAATCACGTTCTGTGTTTTAGGAAGGTCGAGTTTGTTATAATCCTGCGGCGCGCCAAGCACCTGAATAGGCAGTTTTGATGCAGTTTTCAGGTCCTTTATATGATCCCATTGGTTGATGAAATGGTACATGTTTTTGAACCAATAATCAAATCCTGCGACACCGGCTTTATTAAATTCATCTACCACGCGTTGTGCGATCTCAGGTGTAGGCATTAATATGTTCAGGAAAGTAGCGGAGTCCCCGCTTTCATCACCCAACTTTGCAAAGCCAATCCCTTCAGTTTTGGATAATTTATCCTGCATGAATTTTTTATGTTTGCGGTTGATCTCGCGGATCTTCATGACTTTTCGGGTTTGCGCTGCACCAACGGCAGCATGCAGTTCACTGATGCGGAAATTAAAGCCAATGATCGGGTGGTTTTCCATGCCACGCTTGTCACCAATATGGTCGTGCCCGTGGTCGCAGAAACTATCGGCCAGTTTATAGGTAGTTTCGTCATTGGTCACAAAAATCCCGCCCTCACCAGCTGTGGCAATTTTAAAGAAGTCGAAAGAATAGGCGCCCGCTTTGCCAAAAAGCCCTGTGTAAGTTCCTTTGTACGAAGATGCAAAAGCCTGGCCGGCATCTTCTACCAAAATCAAATTGTGTTGTTTGATCATCGGCATGATCTCGTCCATGTTGGCATTACCGCCACACATGTGCACAAGGCATACCGCTTTGGTTTTAGGCGTGATCGCATTTTTTATTCCTTCCGCACTCAGGCAAAGCGTTTCATCTACCTCGGCAAAAACAGGCAGACCGCCTAAAAATAAAATGGCCTCGATAGTTGCTATATATGTAAAGGGAGGGCAGATCACCTCATCCCCGGTGCCAATTCCGGATGCCGCCAGGGCCGCCAGGATCGCGGCCGAGCCATTAGAAACCGCCAGGGCATATTTTGCGTTGGTTATTTTCTTTGCTTCTGTTTCAAAATCTTTTGCTTTCCAGATATTGTTACGCAAAGGATCGTGATTGTAACGAAACATGATCCCGGTTGATAACACATCTTCTATTTCCCTGCGCTCTTCGGCGCCAAATAATTCTGTTCCTGGCATAGTTGTTTTTTAGTGGGTTAAAGGTACTATTTTATTCACTTCCAGCCAAGAAGACCGGGGAAGTTCATTCTTGTTTAAACCGCCGCAGGCGCCATCATCCCCGGAGGTGATTAAATACACCTTTGTGTTGCAGGTGTAATTGCAGCTGAGGCAAACATCGAGGGCCGGTATTTTCCTGAATTCGTTAATTTGTTCTTTTAACAAATAGCGGAAACTTAAGTGAATCATTATAAAGAATAAGTGCTGCCTGCTGAGAACCATAACGTCCGGACTTTGTATTTCTTAAATTTTTGGAAATCATAGAATCATAAAGCTCTTAAAAATTCAACTGTTGTTTTTTCAAGGCCAAGCTGTATCTCACTACTATCAAGGATTCTAGGGAAACAAAGTTATGCAGTGTTAAAATATTCTCCACGGCGCAGGTGATCTTATTTTAACATCTGCAGTCGTTTTAACAAACGTCTGACAATTGCATCTTTTAAAAAATCTCTTTGGTCGAAATCCCTCTCCTATGGGTTAAAAAATACATTTCCTTTGAAGTCCCCACCCAGTACTAACCCTGTCAAACGTTTTATCCATGTCGGAATTTGTTCGTGCACCGGATCAAAATTTATCTTGCAAACATGCATGGTCCTTTCGTGTGTCGGAAAACCTTATCACATTGTATTTAAAGGCTTGTCCGGTTCTTTTAGTTTGCGAGAGCCACACATCACAAACGTATTATGATGATTCGTGACTGATCATTTATTAAAATGCTGATAATGGACCTTAAATAATATCACATATTAATTTTAAAAATACCTAACATGAAAAAATATCAAATAATAGGGCTTTTTGCCCTGGCCCTGAATTGCTCTTATGGGCAATATGGTGATCGTACCTATCCGCATAACAACACCTACCTTCAATCAGGAAAAACGGTGGACATCAATTCTACCGGTTTTGTTATGGGCAGTATTCTTCCCGGAGCTTCCGGCACGGGCTGGGATCTTATTGTCGAAAAAACTGATGTAAACGGCCTGTTCACAAACCCCGCCGTTGACTTCTCGGAAAATTTCCACATACAAAGTGATCCTAACTGTGGCGCACCTTCTTTCAAACATAACTTCACCGGTATCGACGTTATTGAGGTAAGCTCTGGTGGAAACGAGCGCTATGCCGTAGTTGCGGTTTCCAAAGATGGAGTTTTCTTTTTCACGCTTGACGCTGCCGGCTTGTTAACGAATAACAATATCACGTACTGGCCTATCACAAATGCTCAGTTCGGAAAACCTGCCATTGTGCAATCAGGGGGCGCTGGCGGGGACGTATACATTTGCGGCAGCTTTAATTCAGACTCTTATGTTATGCGCGTTGGTTTAAATGGCGTCCCGGTGTGGTCTGATCATCTCAGTGGTTTCCTGATCCAGGCGAACGACCTGGTAGAATCGGCCAATGGTAACGACCTCATCGTTGTTGGCCGGTGCCAGCACCAAACTATTCCGGCCTTCGATGGATTTTTCCTGAAGCTGAACGCTGGCCTGGGCACCTATGCTGCCGGTAATTTTATTGCGTACAGCGATGGTATAACCGGTGATGAATGGTTTAATACGATTGAACATGCGTCAGATGTTAACGGCACCGGCATCGGATATATTGTTGGAGGGTGGATGAGCTCACAACAAGCGATCTATAATGGATACAAAACTTGGGTGGTAAAACTGGATGTGAACGGTAATTTTATCTTTAACACCCTGATAAATCATTATTCAGAAGTATATGATGTTATTGAGCGGTATAATGGCGTTACGGCTCCTAATCCCTATGAGTATTTTGCAATTGGCCGCGAATATCCGGGTGCGGGCGTCAACGATCTAATTGTGTGGAAACTGGATCAGAATGGTAATAGCGGCTCATATTTTCCTGAAGTGTGGACCTATAACATTGGCATCACTGCTGCCGGCGATATGAGTTATGCAAACCTCGAAAAAATCGGGGACGGAACCGGTGCCGCTGACGGTTTTGCAGCCTTTGCAACCGATGTTTCCAATTTTGACAATATCCTTATCAAAGCATATTATAATGGCGTGAACGGATGTTCCAGTGACGGCAGTATGATTACGATAAACGGCCCTACCAGTACTGCCGGCCCAAATCCAAATGTTTCTTCTCTTCAATATTGTAATGCTCTGATCTATCAGCAGTCCAACAATTATACTCCAGGCTCTAATTGCGGCTGGGGCACTCCAACAGGTGGAAGCAATGCCAGGCCATCGGGCATCACCGGTTTGAAAACGCAATCCTCCGTAACAGGCATGGTGTCAGTGTATCCTAATCCTTCTAATGGAGTGTTTACGGTGGAAGTTGGCAATCATTCCGCAGTTGCGCAAATCAGGATCACAAACTCAATGGGCCAGTTGGTGAAAGAATTTGAAATGCCGTCAGAGATCCAAAAAACTTTGGTGAACTTCCAGGAATTAAACCTGAGCGAAGGGCTCTATCTTATCGACATAACGATAAACAATCAAACTCAAACTAAAAAAGTTGCTTACCAGAAGTAATAACCTTTAACCTAAAAAAAAGAAACCCGGTGAAATAATACGCCGGGTTTTTTTATTCTCAGAAACCATTCTTCCTTTACCACTTATTGAATGGGGCTTTTCACCGAGCAAAATCCGAGGCGGTGGAGAATTATTTTCATAACCTTGTCCTGTTATTCATGTGTTATGAAATAGCCATGTTTCCGAAACGCAAATAGGGCAAATGTTTAATACTCCCGATAGTTATCAGGATGAGCCGGTCGGTGCGAAAGAGAAAGACGGGCTATACCATATGCCAATAAAGAACAATAAACAACTACATATGAAAAAAAACTTCCTGTCTTTCATTTTTTCTTTGGTTTTTTTCTTTGGAGCTGTTGCTGCAGATACTACCCGCGTGTTGTTTATCGGCAACAGCTTTACTTATTTTAATAACATGCCTCAAATGGTAAAAGCCTTTGCTGACTCCGCGCACATACAGGTGCTTACCGGCATGCACGCGCCAGGTGGCATTTCCGTAGGCGATACTGCACAAGGCACAATGGCTCACATGAATAATCCCGCTCTTTTTGCCCTCATTCGTTCCAAAAAATGGGACTTTGTTGTGATCCAGGATAACCAGGGCCGTTTTATTCTGGATTCCGCCGTCTTCCCGGGAAAAAGCAAGGTGGTGCAGGGACATTTAAATATTATGGACTCGGTAAAAGCCAATAACAGCTGCGCTAAAATAATTTTGTTTGGAGGCTGGGCCTGGAAAAACGGAATGCCTCCCTATGGAAATACAGGCATAGAATCGATCGATCGCATTCTAATAAATTATTGTGTATTGAATGATACCATGAAGGAAGTGATCGCGCCGATCGGGGAAGCCTGGATCAAAGCCGTAAAGTATTTACCGGCGGTTAATCTATGGGATCCCGACGATGCGCACCCGTCCTATGCGGGAAGTTATTTAACGGCTTCCGTCATATTTTCCACGATCTTTAACCTGCCTGCGGTATCTCTTAATTATGACGGGACACTTGGTTCTCCAAACGCGTCTGCCCTGCGGGCTTTTGCGGATAGTTCCGTTTTCGGACTGAACTTTCATACACGTTACAACCTTGGTGGCATTAAAAAATTAAACCTGAATTATTCCAACGGGCAGTTATCAGTGCCAGGCAACTATACTGCCTATGCCTGGTATAAAAACAAAGTTTACGCCGGCAATTCCCCCACCCTTACCTTGCAGGGGAATGGAGTGTACATGGCCCTGGTGAAAGAAACCGACGGCTGCCTGATAAAAACATGCGAGTATTCTGAACTGACTACCGGGGTGCCTGAAGAAAATATGGCCGGTTTGCTTATATATCCGAACCCTTCAAGCACCGGCTCGGTTTATATAAGTTGCGATAAAGAAATAAAGCAGGTGGAATTATTAAACATCCCCGGAACACGTGAAAAAGTAATATTGGAAAAAGATGCCGGTGGTATATATCTTTGCACTTCGGGACTCAGGGCCGGAAGTTACCTCCTGGTGATCACATTAAAAGATCAGGTGATCCGTAAAAAGGTGATGATCGGGGATTAATTGGGAAAATAATAGAAGTTGTTTTCAGTCTCAAGGACCCCAAAATTTACCGATACCAGCTTGCCATTTTCAAAATAACAATCGAGCCCCGCTTCGTCAAAACTGATGCGTTTTTCACCCCATTTGTGGACTTCTGAATCGCTTAATTCGTAGCCGTTTTTTTTCATGAGTTCCGCTATTTCCTTCTCTTTCAGGGAAAAGATCCGCACCCCGAACAAAAGGGTGTCTTTATTATCGATCTCCACACTGCAGAAAGATTGATCCTTGTTGGTATTAAAAAAGAGGGAATAGCCCTCGTTCCAGTAATGGTACACCATGGAGTTGTTGTTGAGGATATCGTCGGCTAAATTCTGGATCTCCTCCGGTTGGCCAAAAACCTCAACAGCCTTGTCTTTGCTGCTCCCAAAGGGCAGTGTGCAAAAGCCTTTCAACAACGATATTTCAGGTTTTTCGAACATACCTCGCTAAAAATATAAATTGTAAGAAACAAGAAGAAATATTTGCCGAAAAATAATTTTTAAATTTATTTGTATAGTGAATAAAAGTCTGCTATATTTGCACCCCGAATTAAAAGAATTCGTTCTTTAATCCGGCCCGCACACGAAATGTCCCGATAGCTAATCGGGACGGTTCCTGCGAAAAAGTGAGATGATTCCGTAGCTCAGCTGGTAGAGCATTACACTTTTAATGTAGGGGTCCTGGGTTCGAATCCCAGCGGGATCACAACCAATACCTCAAAACCCCAGTAAATACTGGGGTTTTTGTTTTTTGGGGTGGAGCTGGGGGTGGAATTTCCATTTTTCTTCTTTAAGCTGCCTTATTGCTGTTAATAACTTTCGAGTAGGTACCCTTTATCCGGATAGCTTCTTGCAATTCTACCTCGTTGATTAAATAATACCCTCCTGCCTGAAGCCTGTCAATTTCCCTGTTTTTAACCTGCTTATAGAGATTTATTTTATTGTTTATGGTGACATGGCTAATATGGTATTTTTCGCAAGCATCCTGAATAGAAATAAATTCAGGAACATTACTTTGTAATGTTCGTGGCATTAAATCCTGTAACTGCTTCATAATGGCAAGCTGGTTCCGTTCAATGTTTTCCAAACGTTGAACAATTCCTTGTAATGCTTTACCTTCTATTAATGAAACTCCTTCCATTGTTTCAATTCTAATTCAATCTCATTACTATTTTCTTAATTCTTTATTTATCGAAACAAAATTATGTCAAACCAAAATAACCGCTACCCAATACTTAAATCACCTCGATCAAACTCTTATCAAATTATGACTTTGAGTCCATTCAAAAAATTGAAACAAGGTTGGGCAGGCATTAAAAAAGGATTAAAAACAGATTGAGTAACATTGAAAAACATTGAGCAGAATTAAGTAACATTAAGAAAATGATTGTGCAAATCTTAATTTAACCTTTAATCAAATTCACGGCTCATCGATCACTCGTCTGAGGTTTTAAATTCCCTAATTGCACCTGCAAAAGATAAAAACACGTATTGGCTCACCCATACAACAAATACTATTCCACCAACAACCAATACTCCTTTTAAGTACGGATTTAATCCTTCCGGTATCAATTCCCTGGCATCAAAGCCTGCCGCCGAACGCTTTTCATTCTCTCCGGTTCTGTCTTTTTCGTCTTTCATAATTATTCAAGTAAATTCCAGAACAAAATTAGTTTGGTAACAGCAACAAATCCTAGGTTGTACTTTGGTACTGTTACCAATTAATTTTGGAAAGGCTCTAAAACATTCGGTTTTTTTCGCCTATTTGGTTGCAATTTCTAATCTCTTAGGGGTTAGTTCCCCGCCCCTTGGGGCGCTTTTTCTAGGTTAAGTTTCATTCTATAACCAAAAAGAAGCGTTTTAAAATGGGTTACGGCTTGCGTTTTACCGGGCAAGGCGGTAAAGATTTATATTATACAACTGCACCGGCCATTCTAACATCAAAACAAACAGGCCCACAAGTATTGTTTTCGGAAATTTTTTACGAAAATGTGGATACATTTTTTGTTTCAAAGTCACAAAACAATTCTTTAAACATTAGCATTAACCTTCAATACACCATAAAAGAAAAATTTGACATTGGTTTTAATATTGATGCTGTAGGGCTTTCCTTTGGAGGTAATACTACAGGAAAGTACATCGCTTATCAGTCAACTGATAATGGAACACATCTGCAAAACCCACTTCCTATAATTTATTATTAGTAAGCGATAACGACATAGGGATGCTTAATTCTGAATTATACTTTAGGTGGAGAAAATTGGCAAGGCTTTGAATGATCACTCCACAAATACATTATTAGATAAACTCTACTTCTTTGAGTTAACGCTTTTCTGCTTCCTTACGGGCAATAACGATATGCACCTGAAGAATTTCTCCATGATCAACGAAAATAATTCATGGTCGCTTTCTCCAGCTTACGATCTCTTAAATGTACACATTGTAAATCCACGCGATACGGAGGAACTGGCCTTAACCTTGGAGGGCAAGAAAAAGAAATTAAGGAAAGAGCATTTTGAACGATTTGGCAAGGGGCTTGATTTAACGGAAAGACAAATTGAAGGGACATTTACCAGGATAGCCAAAAATAAAACGCTTGCTTTTGGATGGATACAAAACTCTTTTCTTTCGGCGGACTATCAGAAAGCCTATCTAACTCTTTTGGAAGAGCGGTATTCGGTTTTGTTAAGATAGTTGTAAGGTGGTAATACTACCTGGACATCCAAGTTACCGTTCAGAAGTAATTTTCTACTCAGCTATTGTAAAATCGTAAAAGTCGCGGGATCGTTAATCGTATATTGCGAAGCAGATTTTCAGGCCAGTCCTCAATCAGGCCATCTGCTTACCAAATATTCTTAGATTATACAGTTGTTGAATAAAGGTTTCTGGCAAGTAACGGACATATTCACCTGCCCCCTGTCCGGTACATTCTTTTTCCCAGTTTTTTTTAATCCCGGCGAGACGAAACGCCTTTTTCTATCGACCAATTTATTTTTAAAATTTGGAATTATGAATACATTTGATGTGCGCGCAGTTTGGAGTATTCACACTAAATCTTAATTTATGGGTGCAACAAAGATCATTTTTGCAGGCAATGCGGAAAAGTACAGGAGCGTTATTCCTGAAGAACTTCAGCCTTATGGCCTCGTTAGTATTTGTGAACCGGCAAACAGCGGTCTATTGAGCTTGCTAATAAATCATTTTGGTAAACTGAAAACAGTGGCGGTTACCCGCCCCTTTTTTTTAAGAGTTTAAACTGTATCTTAGTAACCATTGAGAGTTTATTCAGAAGAATGTTTGAGGAGATCGTTTAAATATTGACGAACAGGGTTTAATAACAACACATTTACCAGGTCATCAGGTTCTTACCCTGACATAAATGATGTACAAAAACACTTCAGAAATAGAAATTTCTTTATTGCTGGAAGCGGTATATCAAAAATACGGGTACGATTTCAGGCAATATTCCAGGGCGCATATTACCAGGAGAATTTCAAATTATATGGCCATGAATGGTTTAAAAACCGTGACAGAAATACAGGAGAGGGTATTGCACAACCAGGTGTATGCCTCGCGGCTGCTCCAGGACCTCTCGATCACCGTAACCGAAATGTTCCGGGACCCTGATTTTTATTTGTCGCTGCGGGAAAAGGTAATTCCTCTGCTAAAAACGTATTCTTTTATAAAACTCTGGCATGCCGGGTGCTCAACCGGAGAAGAGGCGTATTCAATGGCCATTCTTCTGAAAGAAGAAGGGATCTACGACCGGACCACTATTTATGCAACCGATTTTAACCAACAAGCCTTAGACCGTGCCAAGGAAGGGATATTTTCTAACCAGACCATAAAAGAATACACTTTAAATTACCAGAAATCAGGTGGAAAAGAGTCTTTTTCAAATTATTATACTTCTAATTACGACCGGGTGATTATGGACACCTCACTCAAAAAAAATATTGTCTGGGCCAATCACAATCTTGTTACGGATAGTGTATTTGCAGAAATGCACCTGATCCTGTGCCGGAATGTGTTGATCTATTTTAATAAAGAGTTACAAAACCATGTTCAAAAACTCTTTTTTGAAAGTCTTACGAACGGCGGCATTTTGTGCCTTGGAGCAAAAGAAAGTTTACGGTTTAGTCATTTTTCAGACAGCTACACTGAGCTGGATAAAAAACAGCGGATCTTCAAAAAAAATTACCTTTTATCAGAGCGGGAAAATAATTATAATGAAGTATGATGCTATAGTCATTGGTGTTTCGTCAGGAGGCCTGAAGGCGATGAAAATATTGCTACCCGAATTGCCTGCTGATTTCAGAATTCCTATAATTATAGTGCAGCATGTTGGTGCGCATTCTGAAAATTACTGGATCGGGGTAATGGATGATACCTGTAAACTTCATGTGAAAGAAGCCGATGAAAAGGAGACAATCGAAAAAGGGAAGGTATATATTGCTCCGGCCAATTATCATCTTCTGGTTGAAAGAGACCTTACTCTGTCGCTTTCTGTGGAGCCAAAAGTAAATTTCGCGAGGCCTTCCATTGATGTACTTTTCGAATCGGCTGCCGAAGCCTACCAGGAAAAGCTGATAGGGATCATTCTTTCCGGGTCTAACAACGATGGCACACATGGTGTAAAAAAAATAAAAAACATGGGAGGACTTGTCATTATACAGGATCCTGATACAGCTGAGTCACCCTACATGCCTGCTTCCGCCATTGCTGCCATTGCACCGGATTACATCTTTCCCATTGAAAAAATAATTCCTTTACTTATACAATTAAGCAACCTGCCATAAACTATCTGACATGAATTTTTCCATAAAAGCTAAACTATTAGCAGGGTTCTCGTTAATCCTGTTGCTGCTCATCAGCCTGGCGGTAATAATGAGCAGTAAATTATCTGAGACCAACGAACGTCTTGGAAACATTGTCAATTTGTCCTCGAAAAAAATAAGTCTTTCCAAAGAATTGCTGATAGGGGTGCTGGACGCTACCCGGCACGAAAAGAACATTATTCTTGAAAAAGATCCCCTTAAAAAGGACTATTATAAAGACAGAATTAATAGCGCATTGGCAACAATAGATAAAAAAATACCGGAATTACAGGATCTCACAGATGAGGAAGGAACTCAGATCCTCAATAAATTTATCTCTTCCTGGGAAGGATATCAAACCAGCCTGAATGAAATTATTACACTTGCGCTTAAAAACGAAGATGAAAAAGCCTTCAGGATTTCCATAGAAAAGGGGCTAAAGGTAAGGGATGAAGCTCTGCCTACTCTTAACAGGTTGATCCTGAAAAATGAAAAGAGCATGGAGGAGGATAAATTGATCAGCGATAAAAATTACGAATCCTCTTTGAACCTCATTTTCGCTTTAATTGGTGCGAGCCTGGTCATATCTATGATCATTGCTTTTTGGATCATTCAGGGCATCAGCAAAAGAATTTCATTCATTGCAAAAGAAGCCGATAAAATTGCCAGTCGTGAATCATTGGATAACAAGATGGTGGATCAGGGCAGGGACGAACTAAAACCCATATTTAATTCATTAGCCAGTATCAACGAAAGTTTCAGGGAGGTAACAGAAAATGCAAACAGCGTTGCTTCCGGCGATTATTCCAATGATTTCGCGCCAAGGTCGGACAAGGACCTATTGGGTACTGCCCTGAAAAAAATGACCATTTCACTGCGCGAAACAACTGCCGAGAATGAAAAGCATACCTGGCTGACGGCCGGGCAAAATCAGCTCAACGAAAAACTGAGGGGAGATCAAAATATTGGAGAGCTGGCTAACAACGTCATAACTTTTTTATCCACGTACCTTGAAGCAAATATAGGAGCCGTTTATCTTATAGGTGATGACAATACGCTGTCACTTTCGGGAAAATATGCGTTCTCCTCTGCTGAAGTAAAAGACAAATTTACACTGGGGGAAGGTCTGATTGGCCAGGTGGCCCTTGAGCAAAAGCACATCTCAATAACAGATCTAAAAGAAGAACATATTCAGGTTATTTCTTCTGTGATGAATGCCAAACCCAGGAACCTTATTATTATTCCTTTTTTGTTTGAGGGGAAAACGCTGGGCGTGATTGAGATTGGCCGTTTGACTTCGTTTACACAGACAGAGCGTGATTTTTTAAGCTCGTGCCTGGAAAGCATCGGCATCAGCATAAATTCGGCTATTTCACGAAAACGTATTCAGCAACTGCTTGAAGAAACACAGGTACAAAGCGAGGAGCTTCAAAGTCAGCAGGAAGAGTTGAAACAGATGAATGAAGAACTGGAAGAACAGGCGCAAAATCTCAAGCAGCAGCAGGAAGAGCTGCAAATGACCAATGAAGAGCTGGAGGAACAAACACAAGCGTTGGAAACAAAAAACAAAGAGGTAGAAGCCACAAAATACGACATAGAACAGAAAACCAAACAGCTGGAAATCAGCAGCAGGTATAAGTCGGAATTCCTGGCAAACATGTCGCATGAATTGCGCACGCCACTTAACAGCTTGTTAATTCTGTCCAGGGACCTGGCTGAAAATAAAAAGAAAAATCTTTCCGACGACCAGGTAGAGAGCGCCGAGATCATAAATAAAAGTGGTCATGACTTACTGGTATTGATCAATGAGGTGCTTGATCTCTCAAAAATAGAGGCGGGCAAAATGGTGTTAACGGTTGAGAATGTAAATCTTGAAAGCCTGGCAATGGAGCTGCAGCGTAATTTTAAATTACAGGCCGAAAAAAAAGGATTAAAACTTCATGTCAATTTAAGTGATGAATTACCTGAATTTATCCGGACCGATTCCCAGCGTTTGAGCCAGATCATGAAAAACCTTATGTCTAATGCGATAAAATTTACAGGATCCGGTCAGATAGAGGTAAACATACAAAAACAGGATAAAGATCATATCGCTATTTCTGTTTCAGATACTGGCATTGGAATTCCCGAAGAAAAACAGATGGCTATTTTTGAAGCCTTCCAGCAGGCCGATGGCGGCACTTCCCGCAAGTACGGAGGCACCGGATTGGGCTTATCGATCTCACGCGAGCTCGCCAAATTACTTCATGGAAAAATAACGCTGGTTAGTAAAGCTAACCAGGGTTCGACTTTCACGCTTATCATACCGGCAGAAATGCAACAAAACCCGATGCATAAAAACGAATACACGGTAAAGCCACAGGAAAGCAAACACTTTGAAAAAAGGCATACTTTTTTAAATTACCCTTCCATTGCGGATGACAGGGATACCATTGGGGAGAATGATAAAGTTGTTTTGATCGTTGAAGACGATCTGAATTTTGCGGGAATACTTTTAAAACAGGCTAACCACAAGGGATTTAAATGCCTCGCGGCTGCCACGGGAGAAGACGGCCTGGTATTGGCGGAAAAATATAAACCTCATGCGATTCTTCTTGACCTGGATCTTCCGGGAATTGACGGACACAAGGTTCTCGCCGAATTAAAGGCCTCGCCTTCCGTAAGGCATATACCTGTTCATATTATTTCCGTGAATGAACGCACGTTAGAGCCTATAAAAGAAGGAGCCGTTGAGTACCTCACAAAACCCATTAATAAAAAACAACTCGAAGAAGCGTTCAGCAGGATTGAAAATTTTATAAGCAGGAAAATGAAAAACCTGCTTATTATCGAAGATGACGAAAATTCACGAAAAGCCATGCGGAAATTAATAGGCAACGGAGATGTAAAATGTCTGGAAGCGGGAACGGGTAAAGAGGCTCTCGACATTTTCAGTGACAATCATATCGATTGTATTGTGCTGGATATTGGCCTGCCTGACATGAGCGGTTTTGAACTCATACAAAAACTTGGCGGGGCCAAAGATCATTTGCCGCCCGTTATTGTATACACGGGTAAAGAACTTTCGAAAGAGGAAAATGACGAATTACAGAAATACGCTGAAACGATCATTATAAAAGGAGCAAAATCGGAGGAGAGGCTTCTGGATGAAACTGCCCTGTTCCTTCACCGTACCATCAGCAATTTGCCGGAATCCAAACAACGCATCATAACCAGTTTATATGACAAGGAAATGATCCTTCATTCAAAAAAGATCCTGCTGGTAGATGACGATATGCGGAATGTATTCGCATTGTCGAAAATCCTGAAAGAACACGGCATGGAAATTATTAAAGCAGAAAATGGATTAATAGCGTTGGAGAATCTCGACAAAAATAGGGACATAGATCTGGTTTTGATGGACATCATGATGCCGGAAATGGATGGTTATGAAGCCATGAGAAGAATAAGGGCCCAGAAAAAATACAATCATTTGCCGGTGATAGCACTTACTGCCAAAGCAATGAAAGAGGATAAGCAAAAATGCCTGGATGCCGGCGCCAGTGATTATATCACAAAACCTGTTGATATGGAGCGACTGCTTTCTTTAATGCGCGTTTGGCTCAGCAAATAATAGTTGATTTCATTTTTCATGGATACAAAACCGAAAATACTTATCGTAGATGACAAACCGGAAAACCTGGTGGCCCTTGAAACCGTTCTGAGGGATATGGAGGTAACCCTGGTTAAAGCCAGCAGCGGGAACGAGGCTCTTAAAGCAACGTTGCACCATGATTTTTCCTTGGCGCTTCTTGATATTCAAATGCCGGAAATGGATGGTTATGAATTAGCGAGTATATTAAGAGAAGAAGAAAAAACAGCGAATTTACCATTCATTTTTATTTCCGCGGTGTACACCGATAATCTAAATGTTTTTAAAGGGTATGAAAAAGGAGCCTTCAGTTTTATAACAAAACCTTTTCAACCTGAAATCCTGATCAATAAGGTGAAATTTTTCGTTGAGAAACACCAGCAGGAGATAGAGCTGTTTCAGCTTTATAAAAACCTGGAAAAGAAAAACGAAGAACTTGAATATACCAACCAGGAATTAGAATCATTTTCGTATTCTATATCACATGATCTAAGGGCTCCTTTACGCGCGCTGAATGGCTATGCAAAAATACTGGAAGAAGAGTATCAACCGCTTTTAGACCCGGAAGGAAAAAGAATTCTTAAATCGATCCAGAATAATTCCATCAAGATGAGCCATTTAATAGATGATCTTTTAGCTCTTTCGAAACTTGGCAGAAAAACAGTTCATAAAACACTGCTTGATATGAATGAACTCGTTGGCGGTGTAATGACAATTTTAAACAACTCCATTAAACACCATGCCGAAATAAGAATAGGAGAATTATACCCGGCTGAAGGAGATCATAACCTTATTAACCAGGTGTTTGAAAACCTGATCTCTAACGGGATAAAATATTCGTCCAAGAAAACGGCGCCCCTTGTTGAAATTACCTCGGAAAGGAAAAATGAAGAAATAATCTATACGGTAAAAGATAACGGGGAAGGCTTTGATATGAAGTATGCCGATAAATTATTTGGTGTATTTCAACGACTCCACTCTGCGGACGAATTTGAAGGGACTGGTGTTGGCCTGGCGATAGTGCAGCGCATAATCTATAAACATGGTGGAAAAATATGGGCCGAGGCCGAGGCAGGCAAAGGCGCTACTTTTAATTTTACACTACCGTTGTAAGCAAACCGCGTAATACCGATGTACCAAATGTAATAGTCCAATTAACCTGAGTTCGGACAAATACCCGAAAAAGAAGGTCGCGAAAGTTTTCCGGGAAATATCAAACAGAATTTAACTATAAAAGAGCCTTGTGACTGAACTTAATGACACTGAACTCACAATACATTCTTTTTTCCTGATTTTTTGTAATCCCGGCAGGACGAACTGCCTTTTTCTATCGACCAATTTATTTTTAAAATTTGGAATTATGAATACATTTGATGCGTCCGCAGTTCGGAGTATTCACACTAAATCTTAATTTATGGGAGCAACAAAGATCATTTTCGCAGACAATGTAGAAAAGTACAGGAAAGTTATTCTCGAAGAACTTCTACCCTATGGCATCGTCAGTATTGGTGAGGCGGCGAACGGCGCCGACCTGTTGAGACTTCTTATTCTCTTAAAACCCGATGTGGTATTGCTCGACCTCGAGATGCCGGTAATGGATGGCAACGAAGCATTGAACGAGATCATGATAAAATTCCCGGGCACAAAAGTGATCATCGTAAGCATGCACTACGAGCAGCTGCTGGTGGAAGATTATATTTTCAGAGGCGCAAAGGGCTATATTCCCAAAGATGAAATTGCCGGGGACATAGGTTTGCTGGCGCGGGCCATTAAAAAAGTAAAAGAAGGAGAGATCTTTGTGCACCATTTACCGCTGGAAAAGCAGGAGGGAAGCATCAAATACTCCTTCAAGCAAAAACAGATCACGCCCCTCATCTGCCAGGGTTATACAAATGAGCAGATCTCGGAGGAGTTGAGCATCGGGGTGCGCGGAGTGGAAAAACACAGGAGCAAGTTGTATTCCAAGGTGGGCGGCAAAGCCATCGATTTTTACAGGTATGCATTTTCCAAAGGCCTGCATTTTTTAGGAAGAGCAAGAAGAAGAACTTAATGCTGTTAAATGCCGACCGAGCCTTCCAAGTTTAGTTATTAAACTATTACAATGGCGCATCGGTATTATTTCTCCGCCATGATCATACGTTTCAAATCGATCACGTTTCCATCAGCTACGATTGAGTAGATATAAATTCCCGCTACTGATTTTTCAGAAGACGCGTTAGCCCGGTCTAATATTTTATGAGTCGTCTTTTCTACCATTCGTATCTGCTTCTACTTTCCAGCAAGTCTGCCTGTCAGCTTTAACGCGGCCTCTACTTTTTCGTTCAGGATAAGACCGGTGCTTAACCTTAAACAGTTGTTATACTGGTTCCGCAAGGTATACATACGTCCGGGTGTAAAACTGATCTTGTGTGTAATGACCTTGTTATACAATTCAATGGTATTGGTTTTTTTGTTTAATTCCACCCAAAGGTGAAAACCTCCTTGTGGGCGGCTTACACGGGTGTCTTCCGGGAAATGCTCTCCGATTAACCGGTGGAACTGCAGGGTATTCCGGTGCAGGGTCTGTCTTAATTTACGCAAGTGATTTTCGTAGCGGTCATTCTCCAGGAAATTAGCAATGGTTTCATGAGCCAGTGGGTTGCAGGATAAGGAATGGTAATGTTTGGTACGTTTTATTTTTTCAAGGAATTTCCCGGGTGCTACCCAGCCAACCCGATAACCTGCAGCCAGGGTTTTTGAAAAAGAGCCGCACCACAGGATGTTGCCACTCTCATCGTAGGATTTACAGGTGCGCGGACGATGGTCGCCAAAATACAGGTCTCCGTAAAGATCGTCCTCGATTACCGGCACATTATATTTTTCTGATAAGCGCGCCACTGCTTTTTTATGGGCGTCCGGCATACTGCACCCCAAGGGGTTATTAAAATTCGTAACCAAAACACAAAGACGGATCTTGTTTTTTTTCATTGCCTTTTCAAGAGCTTCCATTTCTACACCGCTGACTGCGTTGGTAGGTAGTTCCATTACCTTAAGCCCGATATTTTTTGCCAGCTGCAGGATCCCGAAATAGGTAGGGCTTTCCACGGCAATGGTATCCCCTTTTTTTGCAAGTGATAACATACAGAAAGAAATGGCGTCCATGCAACCGGACGTTGTGATAATGTCATCTTCCTGCAAGGTGCCGTTCCATAAGAGTGAGCGGCGGGCGATCTGCTGTTTTAGCTTTGAATTGCCGTAGCGTTCGTAATTGATGCCGCTGTCCGGCAGAGTGCGGAGCGCCTGAACCATGCCTTTGTTTAATTTAGCTACCGGCAGAAGGTCCAGCGCGGGTACCCCGGAAGATAAAAACACGGTGGCGCGGGCGGCATTACCGGTTACTGTATTTATGATCTCCTCAGGATCGTCGGAGGCGCTGGTTAATTTAGGCTGCGTTGTGGTGGGCACATCCCGAAAATATTTATGTGCGTAAGAAACAAAATAACCGGAGCGCGGCCGCGATTCTATCAGCCCCCTGCTTTCCAGTTCCAGGTAAGCCTGGGACGCGGAACTCAGGCTAACCCCCCGTTCAAGGCAAATGGTGCGCAGGGACGGTAATTTATCCCCCACTTTTAAAAGATCGTGTTTGATCTGCTGTTCGAGGTTATTCGCGATCTGCATATAAAGCAGTTCCTGGGTTTGTAAACGCATAATTCATCTGTATTGGTCAAAATTAACAAAACTGTATCTGTATTGAAACAAAAAAGCAAGAGATCTTTGTTAAAGAATAACAGATTATGAATTGGATCAAACATGATACACAGTTAAAAGGAAGGTGTGTGGAACTTATTCCTATGGAGCCGCAGCACTTTGACGAGTTGGTGAAACTGGCGGAGGATAAACGGATCTGGGAATTTATTTCGGTAGACATGGCTACAGAAGAAAAATGCAGAGCAGCCTTTTACAAGGCTCTGGAAGAAAAAGAAAAGGGAACACAATTTCCGTTTGTGATCCTGCAACATAAAAAAATAATAGGCAGTACCCGTTTGCTGGACACACAACCGGCGCACAAAAAACTGGAGATTGGCTGGACCTGGCTGAGTCCCGAACACTGGAACAGTGAAGTGAACCTGGAATGTAAACTACTGCTGCTCACATTTTGTTTTGAACACTTAAAAGCGGTGCGGGTGCAGTTAAAGACAGATGAAAACAACCTGCGATCACGAAAGGCGATCACAAAAATAGGGGGGCACTTTGAAGGAATCTTAAGGCAGGAGATGATCAGGGACGATGGAACACTCAGAAATACTGTGTATTTCAGCCTGCTGGATTCGGAGTGGGTTGAAAAGAAACTAAAATTGGAAGAACTGTTACGCGAAAGTCGCGGACTAAACGTATAAATCAAAATATCTTGAGTATGTATACTGCAGCATATAAAACCCTGACAGGGGTTTAGACAAAATAGAGTTGACACGACACCGGAAGTAAAATTAAACAGTATTATGAACAAGGAATTCAATTACAGAAAAGGAACGCGGTCGGATATAAAACAGTTTCAGGAGCTTGGAGTATTGGCATACGGACAATTCAGGGACGTGCTCGGTGAGGAAGGCTGGGAAAAAATGAGATCCAACTGCGGGGATGAAACTACATATTTAAAATTGCTGGAGATCAATGAGAGTTTTGTTTGTGAGCATGAAGGAAAAATTATCGGTATGGCTTTTTTTATCCCGGGCGGAAATCCTTTTGCTTTTTTTGAGGCAGAGTGGTGTTATATAAGACTTGTAGGGGTGAACCCCGCTTATGAAGGAAAAGGGATCGGGAGAAGGTTAACCCGGCTCTGTGTTGATTTCGCCAAACAATCAGGAGAAAAAACACTGGTGCTTCATACCTCCGAATTCCAGCACGCGGCACGACATATTTATGAAAGCATGGGTTTTAATAAATTCAGGGAACTTGCTCCTGTTTACGGGAAACAATACTGGCTTTACAAACTCGAGCTGCAGGGACCTGCGGAGGAGATCAGTTACCTGCGGGCAGGGATGACGGATATTGAACTACTTGTGGAAATGAGAATGCAGTTTACAACATTGCTTACCGGCATCAATGAGCCGGTTCGTGTACGGGAATTGAAAAACACGCTCTACCGGTATTTTACGGGTGTATTGCAGACCGGATCCAGCATCTGGATCATTGCGCGGAACGGCGGCAGGCCAATTGCTACAGGGGGTGTCATCCTGCGCGAGAGCCCTCCCAATTTTAAAAACCCGGATGGAAAGATTGGGTACCTTGTAAATATGTATACTGTCCCGGCGTTTCGCCGGAAAGGGATCTGCAGTGCCATTTTAAACCGGCTCGTAGAAGAGGCGAAAACGCTTGGTGTCAAGGCATTTGAGCTGCATGCTACAAAAGAAGGAGAGCCTGTATATGTAAAAGAGGGATTTATCATGCATGACGAGCCAACTTACAGGATGTATATCACATGAAAGTTAAAGTTGTAAGCACCCGAAACTCCATGCACTATTCCTGGGGAGAAGCATGTGAGAGTTTTATATTACTGGCTGCGCCAGCGTTGTCCATAAAACAGGAAAAAATGCCTCCGGGTAGTTCTGAGAAGTTGCATTATCATGAAAAAGCGCAGCAGTTTTTTTATATTCTGGAAGGCACCGCTACGTTTTACATAGAAGGGGAATGGATCATAGCAGAGAGGTTCCAGGGAATCCGGATCAAACCCTTGCAAAAACATGTTATTAAAAACGATTCGGCAAAAGATCTGGAATTTCTGGTGATCTCTTCTCCGGCAACAGATTCTGACAGAACAGATGTATCCCAATAAATACAAAGCCATTCCGAACTGATCACTGAGCAGGTCAGAAGAAAAAACTTATTTGGAGACTTGTTCGGCTACTTCGATAAAATCCGTGACTTCAATAATTTCTTTCAGCGCCATGTATAAACGGTCGAGATCGGCCTGGCTGTTGAAAGCATTGATAGAATAGCGCAGATAGGTTTGATCGCCGTGAACCATTACCGGAATTTCAATATTATAGGTCTGGAACAAATAACGTTGCAACCTTTCAGCGCTTAGTGGTTTGATGGGAATACTAAACATCTGGCCTAAAAATTCATCACTTATGGGACATAAAGGTCTTGTGCCAAGCAAGGTGCAAAACCGGACCGCGTTTTTCTGAACCAGATCCCTGCATGTTGTAGCTACCTGCGGCCAGTCGTTTTCTTTCAGAAACTGGATCGCGCGCGGAACAGTAAGGAAGGCTGAAAAATCACGGGTGCCCTGCATCTGGTGATAATCGAGGAACCGTGATGACGATGGGAAGGCGGCTTCATAACCCCAGCTTACTACGAGAGGGTCAAACAGGTCCTGGAATTCTTTTTTAACGTATAAAAATGAACAACCTTTAGGGGTCAGCATCCATTTATGGCAGGCGCCGGTGTATATATCTGCTTCCATCTCTGTAAGCTGG
>Ga0208492_1000598_pt1 | contig 29176 bp, 18 predicted proteins | sample Subbioar_CSW14AB_FD_184820 | JGI IMG/M metagenome (GOLD analysis project Ga0208492, IMG submission 184820) | Serpentinite rock and fluid subsurface biosphere microbial communities from McLaughlin Reserve, California, USA - CR12Mar_CSW14AB (SPAdes) | ecosystem: Environmental > Terrestrial > Deep... | reverse complement strand
CTCTCTCAAATTCTTTTGCGTTTCTCTTCCCCGTTTTTGTTAAATCTTCGAGAAATTTCTTTTCCTTGTTGGTTAATTTAATTTTGTCGATTCTCATATATTTATGTTTGGTAACACAAATATAATATTTCATGTTTAAATTGTCAAAACACTAGTAGTAAACTCAACATATTATGAAAGCCTTCCGGATTTATATCCTTACACAGATGAAATATTCAGTCTAAAAGAAAAACTCAAAAGATTATGCTTTAAAGTTCAGCAATCAGAAAGCATCAAATTATATCTAAGCAAAGAAGATAAAATTGAACTAATAGCTTTAAGGTATGAACTGGCACAATGTGTCCCAAAAAGAAAGTTTAACCACCTGGATTTTAATGAATAAATCACAAGAAAACACCCACAAAACCCCTTGTAGACCAAGGGATACAAGAGTTAATAAAAGAACTTTTTTATGTCACTGAAATTCATTATTTTAGATTTTAGACCATCTAATTTCAGTCTCTTCCTAAGAAGTTCAAAGAGAAAAAGAACTAAAAATAGGAACTATGGAACCTGAAGCAAATGAACTTCCAAATGAAGAAGACAGTCAAAAGATTAAAAAAGAAGATGAAGAAATTGATTGGGAAAGAAAAGAAGGTATTACAATTAAAGAGGTAGAAACAACTGTTGGTTTAACTCACTTAACAGATAACCAGGCAGAAGAAGTAATAAATTTTATAGAAACATACTGTATGCTTATTTTTTCTTTGCACCAAAAAGAATTGCAGGATAAGAAGCAGGACAATGAAAATAATGAAGAACCCAAAAACAAAGCAGCATGAAAGGAACTATTTTATTTGACCAATTTGGAAAAGGCAGGTCAAAGGCACTGAAAAGAACAAACAATTGCGTGATCTATACACGAGTTTCCAGCAAAGAGCAGGAGCAGGGTTATAGTTTAGAAACCCAAAGAAAAGCCTGTGAGGAGTATGCACAGAAAAGTGGGTATATTATTATGGGATCTTTCGGAGGAACCTATGAAAGTGCGAAGACAGATGAGCGGAAAGAATTTAATAAGATGCTTTCCTTCGTAAAAAAATGTAAAGACAAAATCACCTATATAATAGTTTACAGTGTTGACAGGTTTTCAAGATCAGGAGCAAATGCTATTTATATTAAAGACCAACTAAGGCATGAAGGTATTTATCTGGTGGCAGTTACTCAACCAGGAGATGCTTCAACCTCAAGTGGGGACTTCCAACAAAACATCCAGATAATTTTCTCCCAATACGACAACCAATTGAGGAGAGAAAAATGTATGGCAGGAGTGAAGGAAGCGCTATCGCGGGGAGAGTGGTGTCATAAAGCTCCTTATGGGTATGATGAAATTAAAATTAATGGTAAGCGGCAAATAGTTTTGAATGAAAAGGGAAAGCTTTTGCAAAAGGCATTTTACTGGAAACTGAGAGAAAAAATCAGCAATGCACAAATCTCGGAGAGGTTAGAGGCTTGTGGTTTAATTTTAAATGAAAAAAGATTATCCGGCTATTTTAGAAATCCTTTTTATTGTGGGTTAATGGCTCACAATTCTCTAGGAGGGAAGTTGCTAGATGGAAACCACGAAATAATGGTTCCTAAAGATGTTTTTCTGAAAGTAAATGAAATTTTAAGTGGCAATACTCAAGGTTATACTTGTCATGAAGAAAATGAACCGATTCCCTTAAAGAGATTTTTAAAATGTGGGCATTGTGGGCTAGCTATGAGAGGATATATTGTAAAGGGCAAAAATCTTCCTTACTATAAATGCAATACAAAAAGCTGCTGCAATAATAAAAGCGCTAAGGAACTACATGAAGTTTTTGAATCAGGACTGGGATTCTTAACCCTGGCGGAACAGCCCGGAATAAAACTATTGGTTAAGAAACACATGATTGCAGTTTACAGAAGAGCAACTAAAGAAAAGGACAATGAAAAAGAAGTGATAAAGCGTCAACTACTTGAAATTGACAAGAAGATTGACAGGTTAGAAGAAAGACTGATTTTAGAAGAAATTACCCTTGATATTTACACCAAATACCTAGGGAAATTTAAAGCTGAAAAACTAGACTTAGAACGAACTCTGCTAAATATGGGTAAAAAGGTGTCGAACCTAGTCGAGTGCGTAACAAAAGCAATCGACTTCTGCGCGAAACTCCCGTCATTATGGAGACTCCTGCCATACAAGGACAAACAAATCTTCCAAAACCTTATATTTCCTACTGGAATCAGCTATAGCAAGAAAACAGGGCTGTGTCGAACCACAAGTATAAATTCCGTGTTCCTCTATGTGGCGCAACTGGTAAGGGATGTAGCCAAAATAAAAATGGGGGACTCAAAGTTAATCTTTGATATCCCCCACTTGGTGGTGCCTCCAGGAATCGAACCAGGGACACAAGGATTTTCAGTCCTTTGCTCTACCGACTGAGCTAAGGCACCAGCTCACTCTTTTATTCGAGGTTGCAAAAATACGTATTTTATCTGTCCCACAAAATATTTCTAAAAAAATCTTAATTAAAATTTCGCCTCCCTTTTATTCATCTATCTTTAACACAATGAATTTAGTGCTGGATTTTGGCAATACCCGGATAAAAACAGGCGTATTTGAAGGGGATCGCCTTGTCGGAAAGCACATATTTAATCCGATGGCTATCGGATCTGAAAATGAGCTGCTCGCGGCAATAGATTCTTTCCCCGGTATTAAAAATTGTCTGGTGGCCTCTGTAACAAATGACCATACCAAAACGTCTGAGGTACTGAGATCAAAATATAATACGCTTGTGTTTGCCGCAACAACTCCCATTCCTCTAAAAAACCTGTATAAAAGCGCTTTAACGCTAGGCTCTGACCGTATTGCGGCCTCCGTGGGCTCCTGGTCCCTGTACCCCAATCAAAATGTACTTACCATAGATGCAGGCACCTGTATTAAATACAATTTTGTGAATTCAGATAATGAATACCTGGGCGGTGCCATTTCTCCCGGCATTCCCATGCGGCTTAAGGCCATGAACTACTATACACAGGCTTTGCCTTTGGTTGAACCGGATAAGAATTATGAGAAGCTGATCGGGCAAAGCACCTCCGAATCATTACTGGGCGGCTCTCTGCTTGCGGCTGTCTGCGAGGTAGACGGCATGATAGACCGCTACAAAGATCGGTATAAAAACCTGCAGGTGCTTATAACCGGTGGTGATTCCGATTATTTGTCCAAACAACTTAAAAACCGTTTCTTTGCCAACCAAAATATTTTGCTGCAGGGCTTAAACACCATTTTAAATTTTAATCTTGAAAAATAAGGCATCCATACTTGTATTATCCCTGCTGGCGTTATTGCCTTCTCCAGGAAATTCACAAAACAGCACCTTCAGTCCTTATTCGCGTTATGGGATCGGCGAACCGGCGCAAACAACCTTTGCGCACAATACCGGCATGGGTGGCGCGCACATTGCATTGAAACCGGATTCCACCATGCCGATCTTTATTAATGCAGGCAACCCGGCATCTTACGCGCTGATCCGGCTTACCTCATTGGAAGTAGGAGGAGGTTTTCTTTATTCACAATTTAAAGGCAATAACAACAGCAGCTTAAAAAAATGGGGCACGAACTTTACTTACGCCGCGCTTGGTTTCCCGGTGAGGGGTAACGGTGGCGCCTGTTTTGGGGTTTTGCCATTCAGCCATGTGGGCTACGAAACAAAAAATACCGTTGAAGAAACAAATATCGGGAGTGTGGAATACAGGTATAATGGCGACGGCGGTTTAAGCAAAGCGTTTATCGGGTATGGCATCATGCCGTTTAACAAGAGGTTTATAAAATTCCGCTCCAGACATTTATATGTGCCCGATTCACTGAAAACCATTACCCATAAACAATTTATGCGCCGTCAGGTTATAAATAAACTGGTATCGGATTTTTCTGTCGGTTTTAATGTCAATTATATTTTTGGGAACATCATAAACAGCACACGGGTTATTTATCCGAACTCCATTACCTATAACAATACCTACCGCGAAAGGATCCTGACCATGGGGGATTTTACCGGGAACTTTGGCGCGCAAACCGGAATTACAACAGACAGTATTAAAGATTACAAGGGAAGGAAAAACAGGATCGCGAACGAAATGAAGGCGCTGAACGCCCTTGGCGTTTATTCGGAAGAGCAGCTGAGATCAAAAAGAGATAGTATCAGCGATGCTACCCCTCTGCACAGAAGGGCGCTGAGAAATAAAGTAAAAGTAACCTTTGGTTATTTTATGACCCTGAACAACTCTTTAAACGTAAAATATTCCACTGGTGTTTATAATTATATTCTCAATGGTTTCGGACAGGAAATTACAAGCGATACGGTGATCTATGATTTTGAAAAAAAGGGAACGGTCCGTTTACCTGTGGAACAAGGCTTCGGGATAGGAATTAAGAAGGGCGAGCGGTTGAACATTGTTGCCGATGTCGCGATCACAGACTGGCAAACCTTTAAATATCTGGATGAGGTGAATGATCTTAAAAAGAACTACCGCATCGCGGCGGGAATGAATTTTGTTCCTGAAAAATATGCTGCCGGTCGCGGCGCGTTTTTAAGAAAAGTAAATTACCGCTTTGGCGCCTCGTACCAGACAGGCTACATTTTTCTGAAAGACAGTTACATTTCAGACTATTCTGTCTCGGTTGGAGTAGGTTTGCCGGTTGGAATAGGGCGACTCTCTTCCATGGTGAATATCAGCGCGCAATATGGCATTATGGGTTCAAGCGACGCAAGCCTGATCAAACAAAACTACTGGCGGATAAATTTTGGTTTTACATTTTGTGACCGCTGGTTCCAGAAATTCAGATACGATTAAACGTGTTAAGGATTTGCCTCATAACGTTACCTTTTTTAGTCGGGATCGGGACTTTTTTTTCTTCGTGTACCAACGACCTTAAAGATGTGATGGCGCTCCCGCGGAATGACCTGAGTCCCTCACAAATAGGAGATAGCGTGACCATGCTTTATACAGACAGCGCTCAGTTAAAGGTAATGATGAAAGCCAACCGCATGCTGCTCTTTAATAAAAATGTAAGCGAGCCCTTTACCGTTTTGCCGAATGGTTTTTTTGTCACGTTTTTCGACGATGACGAAAATGTTTCAGCCACGCTGAAGGGAAACTATGGTGTGCGCTACGACATCAGTAAAAAAATGGAGGCCAAATACGCGGTGGAGGTGGTTAATAAAGAAGGTGTAAAACTTGAAACCGAAAAACTCATCTGGAATGAGATCACAAAGAAGATCTACACCGATGCCCATGTGAAAATAACCACAGCTACCGAGATTATCCAGGGTTATGGGCTGGAAAGCAACCAGGATTTTACGAAGTACAAGTTAAAAAAACTTACAGGAACAATTCAATTACAGAACAATGAGCAATGATTTTCAAAGCAAGGTGTACGTCTTTTTAGAGCGCCTTTGGCTGGCAGCAGCGGCACTCGGTGTCTGCTGCGTGGTATATTTCCTGATCACAAGGGATAATGACAGCGCCCTTTTCTTTTTCGGCTTCTTTATTTTGTCGGGTCTGATCTATATTCTTCGCAAGCGCCAGCGAGTGAGGTACCAGAAATTTCTGAGGGAGAAAAATGACGAGTATGTTCCCGGAAAAAATAATCCGGGATGATCCTGCGATAAGCGATCAACCTTACACTGGTGTGGTAAATAATTTAGGTTAAATTTGTCTGTAACAATAATTTTTTCAGACCCTTACACTTGGCTTCGCTGATCACCAGAAAACTCAAACAGGTATATGCATTTGCCCTGCTTAAACAACCGGGGCTCTTTCTTTTGATCGTCAGTGTCATCATTGGCGCGCTTACTTTCCGCGAATACGGCATGGCCTGGGATGAACGCCAGCAGAGGGTCATTGGCCTGTTTAACTGGAATTATCTTTTTAACGCTGATACGTATTTGCTCACTTTTTCGGACAATCACCACGGCGCTGCATTCGAACTGTTTCTGATATCCCTTGAAAAGATCTTCCACCCTGAAGACCTGCGCGGGATCTTCCTGATGCGACACCTGGTCACACATCTTCTTTTTCTTTTAAGCGGTTTTTTTTGTTACAAGCTGATCTTTCTTTTATACGAAGATAAAATGCTGGCGTGTATCGGTTTCCTTTTGTTTATCCTTCACCCGCAGATCTACGCGCATTCGTTCTTTAATTCGAAAGACCTCCCCTTTTTAAGCCTGTTTATGATCTGCCTGTATCTTAACGCGAAAAACCTGCAGAACAAAACCATGCTCAACTCCATTTTGCTGGGAGCCTGTCTGGCTCTGCTGATAAATATACGGCTCATGGGGGTTTTACTTGTGTGCTGTGTTCTGTTGCAATTGGCAATAGACGCGATTCGTGAGAAAAAAATAAGACCTGGTTTAAAAGCGGCAGGTTTTGTGACCGTTTCTTTGCTGCTGGTATGTTACGCTACCTGGCCTTATCTCTGGGCGGATCCTTTAAAACATTTTTTAGCCGCATTTAAAAGCATGTCGCATTATACCTGGCAGAACACAAATTTGTTCAACGGCAAACTGGTAGACGCTGATAAACTCGGCTGGGAGTATATCCCGGTCTGGTTCTCTGTTACAAGCCCCCTCCCTTATCTTCTGGCAGGTGTTTTTGGAATAGCCTGTTGTATTTATCTTTTTATTAAAAAACCATTCCCCGGTTTCAGAACACTTGACGGAATCTGCAATCTTGGTTTTTTACTTTGTTTTTTCCTGCCGGTACTCGCGATCATCGTTTTAAAATCGGTGCTGTATGATGGCTGGCGCCATTTGTTTTTTATTTACCCTTCTTTTGTTATGCTTGGTGTTTTGGGGCTCCACACCTTGCTAAACAGGTATAAAAAAATAGTACCTGCGGCGGCGCTCATCGTCTTTTTATATATTGGAACCGTGATGATCTTTAATTTTCCTTTTCAGCATGTCTATTTTAATTCTTTTGTTACCTGGCATTCCGACCCTGAATACCTGCGAAAGCAGTATGACCTGGACTATTGGGGCACGTCTTTTAAACAATCCTTTGAATATATTCTCAAAAAAGATCCTTCTCCTTCCGTTACGGTCTTTGTGGAAGAGGAGCCCGGCATCGCCAACGCGGAGTTTTTGCTTCCTTCGCAGCGCGCAAGGATCAGGCTTGTGCCTAAAGAAGAAGCAATGTATTATATTACCAACTACCGCTGGCATCCGCAGGATTATCCCTTCGAGGAGAAAAAGGTTCATTCTATTAAGGTTCTAGGCAGCACCATTAATGCGGTATACAAATTGAAATAAAAAGGATCATTAAGTTTATAAACCTGAATGCGTGTTGTGGAGTTTGGAAAGACGTAATTCTCAAACACCATGAAATAAAAGGTGAAACGCGTAAATGAACGCAAGCACCCAATGCGTGCGTTGGCCCGCCAAAAATTGGAGCTGAGGAGGGGTGAAACTAGAAAACAAGACTTTAGTCACGCTCTTCGCGTGACGTAAAAGTCGTAGTTTTCTGTGAGGCGCGTGGCAAATATTTTTGGCTTGTCTTTTGCCTACTTTTTGACTAAGAAAAAGTAGGAAGAAAATTTAATCAGTGAGTCAAAAAAATTACGTTCGAAGCGGGGAAAATATCGTTTTACCGAAATAAACAACCACTCATCCCAAACCTAAACATGAAAAAAAGATTTACCCTACCTTTATAAAATGCTTTTTGTGCTGTTTAAGGAAAGTGTGTTGTTTGCCTGGCAATCGCTGGTGACAAATAAGCTGCGTTCATTTTTAAGCCTGCTTGGTATTACTATCGGCATCTTCGCCATCATCCTGGTGTTTACCATTGTGGATGGGCTGGAAAGCAATATCCGGGGAAGCGTGCAGTCATTGGGAAATAATGTTGTTTACATACAGAAATGGCCCTGGAGCTTTGGTCCTGAATATCCCTGGTGGAAATACATAAACCGCCCGACGCCGCAATATTATGAGCTGGATGAATTGCAGAAACGCTGTAAAACAACCGAAGCCATCGCTTACCGCCTGGGTGCGCGCAAAACCTTAAAATACCGCAGCAACAGCATCAGCAATGCTGTAGTTGCGGGCATCTCCCACGATTTTTATAAGATCAAAAGTTTCGACCTGAGCGCGGGTCGTTATTTTACACAGAATGAAACTGATGCCGGTTACCGCATGGCATTAATTGGCGCTGAGATCGCCAAAGGTTTGTATGGAGAGGAAGATCCCATTGGTAAACAAATTAAAATTGCCGGGCAAAAGGCAACCGTGATAGGCGTGATCAAAAAAGAAGGTGAAAGTTTACTGGGGATCAGTTTCGACTACCAGGTAATAGTACCTTTTAATTTCGCCAGGTATATTATGGAAACGCGTTCTGAAAATTCGGATCCCACCATTTACGTAAAGGCAAGACCCACTATCAGCAACGCGGAAATGATGGACGAACTGACCGGCGTGCTCCGCGGACTAAGAAAATTAAAACCCGCCAGCGAGCCTAATTTCGCTCTCAATGAAACCAGTCTTTTGAGCAAGGCCTTTGACGCCATTTTCGATATTATCGGAACAGCAGGGTGGATCATCGGCGGCTTCTCTATTTTAGTTGGAGGATTTGGCATTGCCAACATCATGTTCGTTTCCGTGAGAGAACGCACCAATTTAATAGGCATTCAAAAAAGCCTGGGCGCAAAGAACATCTTTATCCTGTTCCAGTTTCTGAGTGAAAGTGTGTTATTAAGTTTTATCGGTGGTTTTTTTGGACTGCTGCTTACCTTCATCATAACCGAGCTGGGCAAGGGGGCCATAGGCATGGACATAAGCCTGAGCAGCACCAATATCATCCTGGGATTTACCATTTCTATTTTAATTGGCATTATCAGCGGGTTTATTCCCGCTTACAGCGCTTCGCAGTTAGATCCCGTGGAGGCTATACGAACGAATTAATAATAAATACAATGAGCGGAACCACGACTAAAATGAACTATGAGCCGGGACGATATGTCCTGGTTCCCTTTTGTCCTGGCTTTTGCTTCTCTTTATTAAGATGAAACGCCCTGTTATCATAACCATTGTTTGTATTATCGGCTACCTGGCGGTACTTATAACGTTTCCCCAGGTGTTTTCCCCGCCTGTAAAAAAATTGGGTATGTTTGTGCCTGCTTTGTTCGGGGTGCTTGTTTCCGCGCAATTTATAGCCTGTGTGGGTATCTGGTATTACAAACAATGGGGTGTGCAGTTATACCTGCTTGTTTTTTTCGCCAAAACCCTCTTTTTTCTCCTGACGGAGCAAACGGGCTTTAGTTTTTATTTCGGAGCAGCTATTTCCCTGATCTCCATAGTCTTATTGTTGAAGCATTATCCTAAAATGAATCCGAACCTTTAACCCGGATAGTTTAATGCCGGTTTTGCAATAATTTCATTAGCTGGTGATTAACCGAGCGCCAGGATGCGCAAGGTTTAGCTCGGGCGAGGTTAACTCGCCCAGCCGAGCGATCAGCGAGCCTGGAGCAGCCCGCCCCCATGAAGCAGAAAAACATAATTTGATTTTGTACTGATTTTTCGCTTCATGGGGGAGGCGCCCATACTTCGATTCCGCTCAGTATGACACGACACCCTTCGGCTCCGCTCGGGGTGACAGTGTGCATGATTCAACACAGAGGCCATGAGGACTCAGAGGCCGCTTTGGTGATTGAGCTTGTCGATATCACCTGGGTTAAAATGTCGAAATTTTAACCTACTGCCTGACACCCTTCGACTCCGCTCAGTGTGACAAAAAACAGATATGCTAAAACGGATACAATCCAAAACATTCGCCTGTGTTTAGACAGGAACTATCTAAAAAAAAGCCATTTTTTAAAAAAAATTTGTTTCATGAAAATAAAATTGTATATCTTTAAATAGGAATTGAAAAAAGAGTAAATTTTTCATTCCCTCACCAGAAAGCACATTTTAATCACTAGAACACATGGTTGGCGAAGTAGAGACATCAGAAATCCTTGACACACTAAAGAGTTTTTTCGGCTTTGACGGATTTAAGGGTAACCAGGAAAAAATTATAAAAAGTTTATTAAACGGTAAGGATACCTTTGTAATAATGCCTACAGGGGGCGGGAAAAGCCTATGTTATCAATTACCGGCCTTGTTAAGTGAAGGGACAGCCATTGTGGTATCTCCGTTAATTGCCCTGATGAAAAACCAGGTGGATGCCATTCGTGGTTTCAGCAATGAAACGGGTATCGCCCATTTTCTGAATTCTTCTTTAAATAAGAGTGACATTGCCCAGGTTAAAAAAGACGTTCTTTCGGGCAAGACCAAATTATTGTATATAGCCCCTGAAACGCTTACCAAGGAGGATAATATAGCCTTCTTTAAAGAGTTCAAGATCTCTTTTTTCGCCATAGACGAAGCGCATTGCATTTCGGAATGGGGGCATGATTTCAGACCGGAATACCGCCGCCTGCGTCCTATTATTGACGCGGTTGGCTCGGTGCCCGTAATGGCCCTAACGGCTACCGCCACACCGAAAGTGCAGCAGGATATCCAGAAAAACCTGGGGATGATGGGCGCCGAATTGTATAAATCTTCTTTTAACCGCGATAATTTGTATTATGATGTGCGTTCAAAACAAAACGTGATCAAGGAAATTATCAAGTATGTAAAATCCAATTCCGGGAAAAGCGGGATCATTTATTGCCTCAGCCGTAAAAAGGTGGAGGAGATTGCGGAAGCTTTAAAGGTGAATGGTATTAAAGCTGCTCCTTACCATGCAGGACTTGATGCAAAAGAGCGCGCCAAGACGCAGGATGGCTTTTTAATGGAAGACCTGAACGTAATTGTTGCTACCATTGCCTTTGGCATGGGGATTGACAAACCGGACGTGCGTTTTGTGATCCACCATGATATTCCAAAATCCCTGGAGGGGTATTACCAGGAAACAGGTCGCGCCGGCCGTGACGGAGGCGAAGGGAAATGCGTGACATTTTATAGTTACGACGATATTTTGAAGCTGGAAAAATTCATGAAAGACAAACCGGTTGCCGAACAAGAGATCGGGAAACAAATGCTTTCTGAAACGGCCTCCTTCGCGGAAACGAGCAGTTGCCGCCGTAAATTCTTATTGCATTATTTTGGTGAAGAGTTTGACGAGGCAAGATGTAACGGGATGTGTGACAACTGCCGGAACCCGAAACAGAAATTTGAGGCAAAAGAAGATCTTGAACTGGCGCTGGAGTGCGTGACGGAGATCAGGGAAAAACATAAGATCAAAGACGTGATCAACGTATTGATGGGAGTTCTGACCGCTACCGCCAAAACATATAAGCATAATAATGTGGAGTCATGGGGCAGGGGAGTTGATCATGACAAAGATGAAAAATACTGGCAGGCAGTGCTACGCCAGGCAATTGTGAATGGCTTTTTATCAAAGGACATTGAAAATTACGGGTTGCTGCGCGTCACTGAAAAAGGCCGCGCCTTTCTGAAAAAACCAACAAGCATTAAATTTACACGCGATCACGATTACGTGAATGGAGATAATAATTCGGGCGACGATGATATCATGGTAGGCGGAAAAGGCAGTGGTACTGCCGCCGATGAGGTACTATTCACGCTTTTGAAAGACCTGGTAAAGAAAACCGCGAAAGCAAAGGGCTTACCACCTTATGTTATTTTCCAGGAACCTTCGCTTGAAGAAATGTCGGTACAGTATCCTATCACCATGGATGAGATGACCAAGATCAGCGGTGTTGGGAATGGCAAGGCGTTAAAATACGGGAAACCTTTTGTTGAGCTCATTAAAAAATACGTTGAGGAAAACGAGATCGAACGTCCTGTAGACATGGTTATTAAATCAGTGGTAAACAAATCCGGTTTAAAAGTCTACATCATCCAGAACATCGACAGGAAAATAGGACTAAAAGAAATGGCTAAAAGTAAGAACCTTACCCTGCCAAATCTTTTAACAGAAATAGAAACCATCGTTGAATCGGGAACCAAAATAAATATCAATTATTATATTGACGATTTGATGGACGAAGAGAAACAGGAAGAGATCCTGGAGTATTTTAAGGAAAGCGAAACCGACAGTGTTGACGCGGCTTTAAAAGAACTTGGTGAAAATGAGTATACCGAAGAAGAGATCCGCGTAATGCGCATTAAATTTCTGTCAGATTTCGGGAATTAATTCTTTAATAGCAGACACGAATTAATCCTGCTCTTTGGCAGGATTTTTTATTTGAAGCGTCCGAAAGGAATGGTATTTGTGTCAATGAGGGGTATTCGGGTCTTTCTTAAACTAATTGTATTTTTTTGCCACAGGTTTCGCAGATTACTAGGATGATTTATTTAATTAAATCAGCGTCATCAGTGTAATCTGCGGCTTTTTATTGCGACGGATTCCGCGGATCTTAAATTAAAAACTATCTGTATAATCAGGCAATCTGTGGCTTTTATTTTGGTGACATTTTGTAATTTATCCTCTTTTTTTTCGTTTCTTTAAGGCGGATGTTCCCCGAAAAAATCCATAGGTTTTTATTTTTGTTTGGTCTGTTCGGGCTGGGTTTTGGCATGATGATGGGAGCCGTTCCTACCAGTGTGCCGCAGTTGGTACTCTTCGGTAACTGGATCCTGGAAGTTGATTTCCGGCGTAAGTGGGCGCAGTTAAAAACAAATAAAATATTCTGGGCGCTTAGTTCTGTTTTTTTTGTGCACTTGCTTGGGTTGTTGTATTCACAGGACCTGCAGGCCGCTGTGGATGACGCAAGAACAAAACTTCCCCTAATGCTGCTGCCTCTTTTCTTCTTTACCGCAAAACCCGCGATCACGCAAAAAGAGTTTTACAATGCCTTGTATTTTTTTATTGCGGGTTGTCTGGTGAACACCTTGTGGTGCCTGTTCTACAGTTTTGTTTTGCACCACAACGAAGTCGTGCGCGATGCGTCGCGTTTCATGAGTCACATTCGCTTGGGACTTTATCTGAACATTGCGATCGCCACCTGTGTTTATTTCGCGGTGAAAGCGGAAAATTTTTACAAACGTGCCGGGATGATCTTACTTTCGGTTTATTTTGTGTTTGTGCTTTACATATTAGGGCTTGCATCCGGGCTCGCGAATTTCGCGATCCTTTTTTTGCTGGTTTTATGTGTCATCATATACCGGCAACGAACGGGGATCAAAGTCGCTGGCCTGATTATACTTGTGGGATTTATCGCGCTCCTGGTTAATTATGTCGCTGGCATTAAAGAATCGCAATTAAACGTAAAGACCACAAAAAATAGCGAGCTCTTGCAACGCAGTCCTTCCGGCAGGCCATATCTTCATTTTGAGACAAAGGGCCAGAAAGAAAACGGACATTATGTGCAGATCAATGTTCAGCCTGAAGAGCTTCAGCGTGAATGGAAGAAATTGCTGCCTGCGGATAGTTTTAATTATTCCCCTCCTCATAATTTGGAACGGTATGTGGTATTGTTACGCTACCTTTCAAGCAAAGGACTAAATAAGGATTCTGCGGGCATTGCAAGTTTGAATGAAGAAGATAAAGAGAATATCAGGAAAGGCATTTCGAATTATGAATATCCCTCCTGGTCGTATCTTCATAAACGCACTTACGAGCTTGTGAATGAATACGACGAATTTGTAAACAGCCGCGGGATCAACGGTCATTCTTTAACAATGCGGTTGTATTTCTGGAAGGCCGCGGTTTACCTGATAAAGAAGAATATTCTTTTTGGTGTTGGGACAGGTGATGTACAGGCGGAATTAAATAAAGCGTATATCGAAACACATTCTCCATTAAAGGAAGAGTGGTACAAACGTCCGCACAACCAGTTTTTAACCATAACGGTTGCCTTAGGTGTAACAGGATTGTTGGTTTTTTTGTGGAGTATTATTTATCCCGGTTTTGTATTGCGGAACTTTTTTCCAAAATTATTTTGGCCCTTTTTTATTATCTCTATTGTTTCCTTCTTTTTGGAGGATACTCTTGAAACGCAGGCGGGGTGCACGTTCTATGCGTTTTTTATTGCTTTGTTTATAGTGATCGCGTTTAATAGAAAGTCGGAGGTAATAAATGCTTCTTCATAAAGTTCTTTGGGCGTGCCCCAGCTTCAAACCATTTTAGTATCCATCTTGTTTTAAAGCTGGGTCAGGCTTTTGCCACTCGGCGGGCGAGGTTTATACTCGACCGAGTTCACTTACGCACATTCTCGCTCAAAAGCCCACAGGGCTTTTGCCGGGCTCAATCCTTCAAGCGGAAAACCTCGCAAAAGCTGATCGGTGTTGTGTCGAGGCTAAAATGACGGGGCAACCCTGGCAGGGTTCAACGCTGCCGGCCACAAAACCCTGCCAGGGTTATATGACAAAACTGAGTTGACACGACACCTGTCGGATTAAAACGCCACAAACTCCTGCGGGTTTATTGGAGAACCATTAAACCACAATTCAAAATGAAGATGAGGTCCGCGGCTTTTTTCGCCGGTGTTTCCTACAATGGCAATTGCTTCGCCGGATTTGACCCGGTCGCCAGTTACTTTTAGGAAAGAAGAGCAGTGTTTGTAGATACTGATAAGGTTGTTGCTGTGCTGAACCTGCACCACGTTGCCGTCGCTGGCTGAAAAACCGGTAAAGATGACGGTTCCGTCAAGGGTGGTTTTAATCGTTTCGTCCTGCCTGGTAACAATGTCTACTCCAAAGTGCTCTTCTGTGAGATCGAACGATTCTGTGATCAGTCCTTTGACCGGGGTAAAAAATACGGCTTCGCCCAAACCGGCATATTTTAATTTGGCAAGGCTGCTGGTTGTATTGCCTTTATTTCGTTCGTATTCGGCACGGAACTGTATGTCGTTGGAACTTGGCTGTGTATTGACCTTAGCAAATTTACCGGTGGTGTCTTTTTTGGGTTTCTGGGTTTTTGTTTCCACTTTTTCTTCTACCGCCTTTAAAACGGAATTGAGATACACGTCCCGGGATCCAACTGCCTGTTCGAGAGAATCGGCCTTTATATTAAGGTCAAGGATCTGTTTACGTTCGGCGATATCGCCGTAACCGGGAATATACTCCCTTAAAGGGGTAAATGCGACAAGGCTTATTACGAGGCTTGTCATAACAATGGTGATGGCGGAGAGCCCTACAATAATACCCAGAGGCGAAAGGCGCAACGAGAATTTCTCCCCGAAAGTAGCGTCGTTCAAGATCACGAGGCGGTATTTTTTGCCCAGGAAACGTAAAAAACGTTTCCAGCGGGTGGATTTTGAAGGTTCCATCGGGTGTAAAGATGCAAAAAAAATATTTTTCACCGGAAACTTGCAAGACATTAAAAGTTTCCATAGTTTTGTGGCCGAATTACAAAAAATGGAACCACAGGAAAAAATACTTAAAACTTCGCTAGGGTTGTTTTTTAAATACGGCATCAAACACATAACGATGGATGACATCGCCAAGGAACTCGGGATGTCTAAGAAAACGATCTACCAGTTTTATAAGGAGAAGGATGACCTGATCAATCAGTTGTGCGATATAGAACTGAAAGAACAGGAAGTTCAATTTAATGATATGAACAGGAGCGCGAAAGATCCGATCCACGAAATCATGTTAATTTCTGAGAGAATGAGGGTCATGATGCAAAATATCAACCCTATGTTTTTTCTTGACCTTCAGAAATTCTATCCTACGGCTTACCAAAGGTTTCAGTCTTTTAAAGAAGATTGCGCTTACCAGAACATCCTTACTAATATTAAAAAAGGAATTGAGCAGGGGGTTTACAGGGCGGATCTTGATCCTGAATTTGTGTCGCGTTTAAGACTGGCACAAATAGACATGCTGATGTTCGGAAATTATTTTACCTACGAAAAAACAAGTTTTGCAAAAACACACGCCCTTGTATTGGACATTTTCATTTTCGGGATCTGCACGGTAAAGGGGCACAAATTATTTAATAATTATAAAAAAATAAACGAAGAAGAATAAAAAATACCATTTATGAAACAGTTCACTAAATATGTATTCATCCTCGCTCTTATAGTGATGATGTATCAGACAAAAGCGCAGGATGTAAATCAAAATAGTTTTACTTTACAACAGGCCGTTGAATACGCTATGAAAAACAGCCCCAGTGTTGTTAATGCGAACAATGATATTGTTGCGGCAAAATACAGGAAAAAAGAAATAGCAGGGATAGGCTACCCACAAATTAATGCAAGTTTCGATCTTAAGGACTTCTTTAAAATTCCTGTGCAGGTTATTCCGAATTTTGTTTCGCCAGCTGTTTATCAGGGAATCGTATCTGCAACAACACCGCAGGGTCAAACCCCAGTGTATGATCCGGAAAAGTTGTCACCAGATGGTTATCCGCCCCTTGCTGCGGCCTTTGGAACAAAGTATCAGGCAGGGCTGAGCGCTTCCATTTCACAGATTATTTTTAGTAGTGATTATATAGTAGCCTTACAGGCAGCTAAATATCTTGAATTGATGGGAACCATCAATGCTACTCGTTCGAAAGCGGATGTTGTCGCGGGAGTTTCCAAGGCGTATTATACGGTACTTGTTAATAAGGAAAGACTGGTGCTTTTAAACAGTAATCTTGACCGGTTGAAAAAGTTATTGGATGATACAAAAACATATAACCAACAGGGCTTTGTAGAACTCATCGATGTAGAACGTCTGGAGGTGACTTATAACAACCTGTTAACGGAGAAGGAAAGAGCAATAAGATTGATGACATTGGGTGATGCAGCCTTGCGTTTTCAAATGGGATATACTGGAACGGCCGAACTAACTCTTACAGACGTATTGCCCGAAAGTATCGAGGAACAAGAACTGAGCCTTGCTAAGGTTGATCCCAGCAAGCGTCCGGAGTATCAGCTTTTGCAATCTACACATGAGTTGAACATATTGAACTTAAAACGTCAGAAATTGGCTTATTTACCATCGCTTGTAGCATATGGTAACGGTGGTTACAATGCCTTCCGGTCTGAGTTTGATATTTTTCAGACGGGTAAGGAGTGGTATCCTACGTTGGTTATTGGAGCAACGCTAAGCCTAAAGATTTTTGATGGATTCCAGCGCCATTATAAGGTACAACAAGCGAAACTTGAAATTAATAAAGGGCAGCAGAATCTTATACAAATTCAACAGGTAGTTAACATTGAAACTTCTACGGCAGTTGCAAATTTAAATAATGCGATCATCTCCTTAAAAGCGCAGACACGTAACAAAGAACTTGCGATGCATGTGCAGGAGGTTGCTCAGAAGAAATACCTGGGTGGAGTAGGTAGTAATATTGAGGTGATTACTGCAGAAACATCTCTAAAAGAAGCCCAAACCAATTATTATAATTCAGTTTATGATTTGCTGGTAGCTAAAATAGACTATCAAAAAGCAACAGGCGCCTTAGTAAAATAAAATTAACCCGAAAAACATTAAAAATGAAAACCAGAAATAAAATAAACAACACTTTAAAATATACACGTATGATCAAAAATTCTACATTAGTCCTGCTCATCACGGCAATGATGGTTGCCTGTGGTGGTGGTGGCGGATCTGATAAAAAAGCGGATCTGGAAAACCTGAAAAAAGAAAAAGCAACAATAGAAGCTAAAATTGCGAAGATAGAAGAGGAACTGGCAAAGACCGATACAACCCGCAGGGAAAAATTAATGGATGTGGTGGTAATGCCGCTCGTACCTGTAATTTTTAAATCCTACATTGAAGTTCAGGGGCGTGTGGATGCTGACGAAAATGTATCCTTGTCCACCGAAATGCCGGGAACTATTACCAAGATCCACGTAAAAGTTGGGGAAAATGTAACAAAAGGCCAGGTACTTGCAGAAACGGATGCACGTGCAACGTACCAGCAAATTGCCGATCTTCAGACAAACCTGGATCTTGCAAAGCAGGTTTATGAAAAACAAAAGAACTTGTGGGACCAAAAGATTGGCACAGAGATACAATACCTCCAAAGTAAAAGTACCAAAGAAAGCCTTGAAAATAAAATTGCAGCCATGCAGGAACAAGTGCGCATGAGCAAAATTATTTCTCCGATTGACGGAACAGTTGACCTGGTAAATTTAAAAATCGGACAGGCTGTTGCGCCAGGTATGGGTGTAATTAATGTGGTTAACTTTTCTAATTTAAAAGTGAAGGCAGAAGTTGCAGAATCATATGCGGCTCGTGTAAAAAACGGCAATGAAGTGCTTGTTCTTTTTCCTGACATGAATGATTCGGTTGTGTCTAAAGTTCACTATGCTTCCCGTGGGATCAATGCCTTAACCCGCACATTCGCGGTTGAGGTTTTATTAGATGGTAAAAAAGAATATCATCCGAATACTGTCGCTAAATTAAAGATCAACGACTACCAGTCTCCAAAACCTGAGCTGGTTGTGCCAGTTAAGTTTATTCAAAAAACTTCGGATGCAAGTTTTGTAATGGTAGCTGAAAATGGCAAAGCGGTTCAAAAAACAGTGACTATTGGTCGTGAGTATAACGGAATGGCTGAGATCACGAGCGGCTTAAAGGAAGGCGATCTTTTGATCACCGAAGGGTATGACCTGGTGAACGATGGGACTAAAATAAACGCTAAGAAATAAATTTACTTTACCATAACCCCTGTCAGGGTTCTTAAACTTTGACAGGGGTCAGGAGAATAACATTAAACTAAAAATCATGTTAGAAAAATTCAAAGAATTTAAATATTCGAGTTGGGCCATAGACAATAAAATGACTGTCTACCTGATCACCATCTTTATTTGTATAGCGGGTATGATGGCTTACAACTCACTACCAAAAGAGAACTTCCCTGACATTACAGTTCCCACCATTTACATCAGCACTATTAATGGAGGAAACTCACCAACAAATATCGAGAACACCATTACCAAACCCATCGAAAAACGTTTAAAGGCGATCTCGGGGATTAAAAAATTCAATAGTACGTCCTTGCAGGACATGTCAGTGATCATTGTTGAGTTTCGTACCGAGGTAAAAGTAGAGGTTGCCAAACAAAAGGTAAAAGACGCGGTGGATGAAGCGCGGGCTGATATGCCGGCCACATTAACGAAAGAGCCAATGATCAAGGAGATCGCTTTCTCTGAAATTCCGATCATGTATATAAATGTTGCGGGGAACTACGATCTCAAACAACTTAAAAAATACGCGGAAGACCTCCAGGACAGGGTGGAGGGTTTGAAAGAAATTAACGAAGTAAAAATCGTTGGTGCGCTCGACCGCGAGATCCAGGTAAATATAGACGCATACAAAATGCAGGCGGCACAACTGACGTTCAGGGATATTTCGAACGCTATTGCCGGCGAAAATCTTTCTATTACCGGTGGTAATGTTCCTTTAGAAGGGATGAAACCAACCTTAAGTATAAAAGGTGAATTTAAGGACCCGAAAGAAATAGAAAACATTATCATTACATCACAATCGGGCGCGAAATTATTTTTAAAAGATATTGCAGAAGTAAAAGACGGTTTTAAAGAGAAAGAAAGTTATTCGAGCAAAAAAGGAAAGAACGTGATCACACTGAATGTGATCAAGCGTTCAGGGGAGAATTTAATTGATGCCGCGGATAAGATCAAGGTCGTTATTGAAGACATGCAGAAACATGATTTTCCTGCGGGGCTTGATATCAGCGTGAGTGGTGACCAGAGTGCGAAAACAAAAACAACTTTGCAGGATCTGATCAATACGATCATCATCGGATTTATTTTAGTTACAATCGTGCTGATGTTCTTTATGGGTGTCACCAATGCCTTGTTTGTAGCCTTGTCGGTTCCACTGTCCATGTTTATCGCATTTATGATCATGCCAAGCATCGGATTCTCCTTTAACATGATCGTATTATTTGCTTTCCTGCTTGCCCTTGGTATTGTGGTGGACGACGCGATCGTGGTTATCGAGAATACACACCGCTTGTTCGCGAACGGGAAACGGGATATTAAAACAGCGGCCAAGATGGCCGCGGGAGAGGTATTTATGCCGGTACTCTCGGGTACTATTACCACCCTGGCTCCATTTATTCCTCTTGCTTTCTGGTCGGGGATCATCGGTAAGTTCATGTATTTCCTGCCGATCACATTAATTATCTCGCTGCTTGCATCTCTTTTTGTGGCATATATCATCAACCCGGTGTTTGCGGTGGATTTTATGAAGTCTCACGAAGAAGAGCACAGCAATTATGGTAAAATAAACAAGAAAGCAAGAATGCAGCTGATCTTATATGGTGTGCTTGCGCTGTTCAGTTACCTGACCGGACATGTGGGGATAGGTAATTTTATCATCTTTCTCGCCTTCTTTTTAGTACTACACAGGTTATGGTTATACCGTGTTATTGAAGCCTGGCAGTTTAAGATCTGGCCGGGGTTTGTGAGGAACTATGTAAAAGCGCTTGAATGGTGCCTTCGGAAGCCATGGAGGCCGGTTCTTATGGTGATTGGATTGTTTGTGTTCTCCATCTTTTTCTTTGTGGCACGGGGACCAAAAGTTGTGTTTTTCCCGCAGGGAGATCCGAACAATATTTATGTGTACTTAAAATTACCGGAAGGAACAGATCCCGCGGTTACGAATACAATAATGCGTAAAGTGGAAAAAAAGATCTACACGGTAATAGATGAAAACGATCCTGTTGTGGAGTCTATGATCTCCAATGTAACGATTGGTGTTACCGATCCTCAGGATGGTGATCAGAATCCATATCCTAACAGAGGAAAGATTGCTATCAACTTTGTGGAGTTTGAGCACCGCCATGGCAAATCCACAACGGAATATCTTACCAAGTTACAGGCATTAAACTGGGAATTACCTGGTGCTGAAATTACCGTGAATAAAGAACAGGCTGGTCCGCCGCAGGCGAAGCCAATTACTGTAGAAATTTCCGGCGACGACTTCGATGAACTTGTGAAGAACGCGGATGATTTTGAAAGATTTATTGAAAATGCCAAGATAGATGGGGTGGATAACCTGAAATCGGATTTTGTAAGCAACAAGCCGGAGATCGTTTTTGATATTGACCGTGAACGTGCACAACGTGAAGGTTTATCGACATCACAGCTGGCAATGGAAATACGGAGTGCCGTTTTTGGATTGGAAGCAACCAAGTTCAGGGATGTGGACGATGAGTACCCGGTAAATCTGCGCTTTGAATTCGATCAGCGCACAGATATAGAAACGATCCGTAATCTTAAGATCACCTACCGTGATATGAATATGAATGGTGCTATCCGGAGTGTTCCGATATCTGCCGTAAGTAATGTGCGTTATGACTATACGTATGCAGGTATTAAACGTAAAAACAACACGCGTTTGATCACTTTATCGGGTGATGTGAAAGAAGGTTATAATCCAAATGAGGTAGCCGGAAACGTAAAAAAGATAATGGAGGATTTTCAGCCAACCGGTAATGTGAATGTGAAATTTGGCGGGCAGGAAGAGGAGCAGGCAGAAACAATGGCCTTTCTGGGAAGGGCCATGATGATCGCGATTGGTTTGATGTTATTGGTACTGGTAGGCTTGTTTAACTCACTGGGCAAACCACTGATCATCCTGTCAGAGATCCTATTCAGCATCATAGGCGTGTTGATCGGAGTTGCTGTCTTTAAGATGGACATGAGTATCATTATGACAGGAGTTGGTATCATCGCCCTGGGTGGTATCGTGGTGAGGAATGGTATTCTCCTCGTTGAGTTTGCCGAATTTGCACGCGCGGGTGGCATGAGCCTTTACGAGGCAACTGTTGAAGCCGGCCGTACACGTATGACCCCGGTAATTTTAACTGCCATTGCCGCCGTATTGGGTCTGATACCTTTGGCGGTTGGTTTAAACATCAACTTTGAAACCCTGTTCTCGGAGTTAAATCCGCATATCTTCTTTGGTGGTGATAGTGTTGTGTTCTGGGGCCCGCTAAGCTGGACCATGATCTTCGGTTTAATTTTTGCTACCATCCTGACACTCCTTTTAATTCCTTCCATGTATTTAATTACCGAGAGATTAAAGCGTAAGTCAACTATTATCCTGAAGCACTTTGAGCTTCCTGCCGCAATAATGTATATCCCGTTCTTCATATTGATCCTGAGATTGATCTTAAGACTGAGAAATAAAAAACTGGATTACGGAAACCTGGATTACTAAAACAGAAAGCTCCCTTTAACCGGGGAGCTTTTTAAATAAACAATGAAAAAATATTTATTTTATTTTATAATTTGTATCGTTTCACGCGAACAACTCTTTTCCCAGAAAGCGGTACTGCTTGAAACAAAATATTACAGCTTCCAAAGCAATGCGCAGCTGAATGCTCATTTATACCTGTATAACCGGGCGATGGGCTGCAAATACAAAAAAGTGCACCAGGATTCACTGGCGTATTATTCATTTAAGGATAAATTAAAATTACTAAAGGCGGCAGATCTTGCAACGTTAAATTCGGTAGTAATGTTTTACCGGGATTCGTTAACAAGTAAAGACGTGTTGTTTGATAGTTTAATGCGCGACCTAACGGATCAGCTGACGCTTGGCGCTGTTCCAAAAACAGGCTGGCAGGTGAAAACACTCAGCATGATAAAAATTTTTCAACCGTATTTTACAAAACTGTACTGGAAAGATATTGAAACAGATAACAAGGCCTGGGTAACTGCTAACAAAGAACAAATCGTGAAGCAGGAAATAAATGTGGTGCCTGAACTTGAGCGGATTTACCAGACCAAGTTACCCGCATCCAAAATTATTATCGACCTTAGCTGTTACGCGACCTGGGCGGGCGCCTACAGTTATAAGGATGGATTTTGCCACGTGATCTTTGCGAGCGCGCACGGAGCAAATAAAGGAGACCTGGCCACTGAAGTTGTTTTTCATGAAACCTCTCATTTTCTTGTGGATAAGGTGAACGAAAAACTCGCAGAACTCAGCAAAGGAAAAGATATCAAAGCCGGCATCAACCTCTGGCACAACATGATCTTTTATACCACCGGATACGTGGTTGAAAAAGAATATGCCAAAGAAGGAAAAATGTTCTTTCCGTATTATGTGCAAATGAAATTTGAGGAAAAATTCCCTGATTTTAAAATTGCCGTGGAGGCATGTAAAGAGTATTGGAATCAGTACATCACAGGACAGCTTGGATTTGAAGAAGCTTTAAAAAATATTTCGGACTTTGTGTATCAGAAAAAATAAAGCGCAGGAGTGAATTAATTAGTCGACCATCAAATACTCTCAACGTCTTGTTAATAGTAAATTTCTAGGTAATAATAGGGGGTATAATTTGCCTGAAATTTAATTTATTAGTTGCTTTTTCAGCAGAATAAATTGTGACCGATGAGTTTTGGTCACGTCTAGGATAGTGCGGTGGTCCCGACATCTGTCGGGAGCGATTTGGTGCGAACCCGAATTTTTTTCCATTTGGACCTTGCATTTAGACGTCTATGCTAACTAATGAATTTTAATTTCGTGCCTGCTTAACGACAAAGTTATATTGATCCAAAGAGTATTTTCAGAAAAAACAATTATGAAATAAGAGGTTTATTCTTTCACCAATTTGAGAATAAATTGTTTGCCGCTTTCATCACTTATTTTTAAAAGATAAACCCCTGCAGAGTATGTTCCCAGCTCAATAGCCATGCTTTCATAGCCATGAGCCTTTTTAGCCGCGATCATTTGTCCTATCGCATTAAACACAGTTAGCTCTCCACTGAAGATCCTGCCAAAATCAATAGTTACGATGTCACGCGCAGGATTAGGATATAAAAGAAAGCCTGCGCCGGGATCGTAAGCACTAATACCATCACAAATTGAAACATGAATAGTAGCGGAGGCGGTTCCAAAACAACCTAAGAGTTCTCCGTTTACGGTGTAAACCGTAGTACTAACAGGATTAACGGTTGTCATACCGGCGCTTATCAGGTTTCCGGGACTAAAGGTATAATTGGCAGCGCCCGAAGGCAGAAGTGAAACCACATCTCCCATACAGATTGCTGTATCGTTGACTAAAACAGTAACAGTCGGAGTTGGATTAACCTGAATATTGATCACCGTGGAGGTGCTGTTGCAGTTGGCATTGTTGCCATCTACTGTATAATTTGTTGTACCTGAAGGAGTAATGCTGATAGAGGAGCCGGTTAAATTTCCCGGGTTCCACGTGTAGCCGGAAGCGCCACTGGCGGTCAACGTTGCGGTAACACCTTCACAAAATACCATCTGGCTGGCTGCGATTGAAATTGTTGGGATCGGTATTACGCTTACCGTTATGTCGGCATTAGCTATGCAGGCGGCGGCACTCGATCCTGTCACCGTGTAAACGGTTGTGGAGACTGGATTCACCACAACATTCTGGCCCACAAGATTGCCCGGCATCCAGGTATACGTAGCTCCTCCCATGGCATTCAGAGTATAGGAGTCTCCCCCGCAGATCACCGTACCCGGTGCCCCGGATATGACAACGGTAGGACTCGGATTAACAAGCACTACAATGTTTGCTGTGGATGTGCAATTTCCGAGGACCCCGGTGACCATGTATAACGTCGCAACGTTTGGTGTGACTATAATGCTTTGACCAGTCGCAGCGCCCGGCGACCAGGTGTATCCCGTTGCGCCACCTGCACTCAGTGTGGAAGTCTTTCCGCTACAGACTATGCTTGGGCTGGCAATTGGATTAAGCGTAGGACTCGGTGAAACAGAAACCATTACTGTGGATGTTGAAGAACAACCGGAGGAGTTGAACCCGGTCAGAGTATATGTGGTGGTGGTGTTAGGACTAACGGATATTGGGTTGCCGGAAATGCCTCCGGGATTCCAGCTATAGGTGGACGCACCGGAACCAGTCAGAGAGGCAGACGTCCCGCTACAAATATTCAGGGGAGCCGCCGAGGCAGAAACACTTGGATTCGGATTTACAATGATCACAATGTTGGAGCTGGAAGTACAAATTCCTGTTGTTCCGATAGCCTGGTAAAGAGTTGGAGCGCCCGGTGTAAAGGTCGCCACTGCCCCGCTGATAAAACCTGGCATCCAGGTATAATTATTAGCGCCCGAAGCAGTTAAAGTAATGTTGTTCCCAAGACAAATGACGCTTTGTGAGGCGGCAATAGTTATTGTTGGAGTCGGAAACACCGTGAGCATCGCCACTGCGCTCGCGGTGCAGCCAAAAGCCCCGGTCCCGGTGACGGTGTAATTAGTACTGGTGGCGGGAGATACCGCTGTAAGGCTTCCGGTAGCTCCGGAAGGATTCCAGGTATAGGTATTCGCACCACCTGCCTGCAGGGTTGTTGTATTTCCGCTACATAATGTTACTGTTGGGATTGCGTTGACAAAAACTGCAGGTGGAAAATTCATTACTATATAAGCAGATGTAGTGGTAACACAAGAACCTGTTTGGCCGGACACAAAATGGGAGCCCGTAAGTGTTGGTGTAATTACGGCCACTGAACCAGTGGTAGACCCGAAGAACCACGTATAGGTGTTTGCACCGGTGGCTGTTAAGGTTGAAGAATGTCCCTGGCATACCGCTGTCGGTGTCCGGGTTATAGTAAGTGTTGGAGTTGGCGATACATACACAGTCGGATTAACAATGCTTGAACAACCATTTGCATCCATTCCTGTGACCGTATATACTGTAGTGGCGGATGGATTCGGACCCACCCCTGTGTAACCAGGATTCCAGGTAAACGATGTAGCGCCACCTGTACTTATACTTGGTGAAACCGGATTGCCTGAGCAAATAGCCCAGTTACTGATAGTGATGGATGGATTCGGATTTACCGAAACCGACACCGCAGCTGTATTGCTGCAGTTGGCATCGAATCCGGTTACCGTGTAAGTTGTATTTACACTTGGTGTTACCGGAAAATTAGGACCTGAACCAGAGCCTGGGCTCCAACTATACGTGAGAGCACCGCCGGCACCTAAAGTAGAAGTAATGCCGGTACACACAACTGTGGGGGTGGCAACTACAAAAACATTTGGTTTGGCTAATACAGTGAGTGTTGTAGTGACAGAGGAGGTACAACCTGTGCTATATGAACCCGTTATACTATGTACAGTTGTAGACAATGGACTCAATGTCTGGCTTGCGCCACCCATGGATCCGGGGTTCCAGCTGTAGCTGGTTGCACCGCCCGCTGTTAACACTGTGGAGCTTCCTGAACACACACTATAGTTGGGCGCAATGGTAATAGTTGGATTTGGATTTACCTGCAAGAATACGGTGGTACTGGTAACGCACGTTGCATCTGAAGCCGTCACTGTATACATGGTGCTTGCATTTGGAGTTACTGTGAGTATGGAGCCCGAAAGATTGCCTGGATTCCATGTGTAAGTGGCACCACCGCCAGCTGCTATCGTGGCATTTCCGCCATTGCATATCGCGCTTGGACTGGAAAAGGCGAAAAGAGACGGTAAGGAATAAACGGTAATAACGGCCGTTTGGGTATTCGCACAAACACCATTAGCTCCTGTAATCGTGTATGTGGTTGTTGACGTAGGAGAGAGTGTTTGCGTCGCACCGTTTAAATTACCGGGATTCCAGGTATAATTGGCAGCGCCGCTTACCGTTTTTACGATGGAACTTCCGGTGCAGAGGGTACCGTTAGATACCGTGATGGTTGGGGTAATAGTAACGTTAATTGTTGAAGTAATTGCGGAAGTACATGTTCCGATAGTTCCGGTTACCGTATAAATTGTTGTGGAAGCTGGATTTAAATTCTGTGATCCTCCTGAAAGGTTTCCGGGATTCCATACGTAGGAAGTCGCCCCTGTTGCTGTTAAAAGGGTAGAAGTGCCGCTACAGATGGAGACATTATTAACAACAACCGTCGGTGTGGTAGTGACGTTTACTGTTGAGTTAATCACACTGGAACAAGTTCCGATAGATCCGGTTATAGTATAGATAGTGGTTGACATAGGATTTAGATTTTGTGAAGCTCCACTGAGATTACCCGGATCCCAAATGTAAGAACCTGCACCGGATGCCGTAATTAACGTGGAAGTTCCCGAACAAATGGAAGCGCTGCCAACACTCAGAGTTGGGGTTGTGGTAACGTTTACAGTGATGGTGATGCTATGTGTACAGGTTCCGTTATTTCCGCTTATGGTGTAAACAATAGTAGAGGCAGGGTTCAGATTTTGTGAAGCGCCGGTAAGATTTCCGGGGTTCCAGGTATAAGACGGGGATCCGCTTGCTGTTACCAGCGTTGAATTTCCGGAACAGATAGCGGCATTCGGTGCAGTGATCGTTGGGGTTGTTGTCACGTTTACAGTTGAGGTCAGGCTGCTGGTACATGTTCCATTTGCCCCGGTAATAGTATATACGGTTGTGGAACCCGGGCTTAAATTTTGTGAGGCTCCGCTCAGTCCACCGGGGTTCCAGAGGTAAGACGAGGCTCCGCTAACCGTCATTAAGGTCGAGGTTCCGGAGCAGATAGACGCATTGCCAGCACTCAGTGTCGGAGTCGAAGTAACATTAACGGTCGTTGTAATGCTATGAGAACAGCTACCGATATTCCCGCTTACTGTATAGACAGTTGTAGAACCCGGATTTAAATTTTGTGCCGCGCCTGTCAGGTTGCCGGGATTCCAGGTATAGGTGGTTGAGCCACTCGCTGTGAGTAAAGTAGAACTTCCTGAACAAATAGATGCGTTTGCTACGGTAATGGTCGGACTTGTATTTACGCTTACTGTTAAAGTGCTTGTTGCGCTGCATGCTCCGTTACCGCCCGTTACTGTGTATGTAGCAGTGGAAGCCGGGCTTAAATTTTGTGAAGCTCCCGTAAGATTTCCCGGATTCCAGGTATAGTTGGTTGCTCCAGTTGCTATTAATAAAGTAGCTGTTCCGGAACAGATAGTCGCGTCTGGTACCGCAACAGTGGGGGTTGTGTTTACAGTAATTGTAAATGTCGCATCGGTGCCCGAACAGCCGCCATTGGCGCAGCTTACCGTATAAACGGTGGTGGAAGAAGGGTTAAAATTCTGCGATGATCCCGTAAGGTTGCCTGGATTCCAGGTATATGAAGTAGCGCCACTCGCTGTTATCAGGGTAGAGGCTCCGGAGCAAATGGAAGCATTGGAAACATTTAGTGTGGGAGTGCTAATAACAGTAATAGTAGACGTGGTGCTTCCTGAACAGGTACCGTTGCTTCCGTTGAGGGTATATACAGTTGTTGAAGAAGGATTTAAGTTCTGTGAGGCCCCGCTTAAAACGCCGGGATTCCAGGTGTACGAAGCCGCGCCGCTTGCTGTTAACATTGTGGAAGTTCCTGAACAGATAGTGGCAGAGGAAACACTTAAAGTAGGCTGGGCCACCACGCTAATCGTTCTGGTCAGAACTGCGGAAGACCCAAAACCGTTAGTGGCGATCAAAGAGATGGAATAAAGTCCGGCGGAAGAGAACGCCGTGGAAGTATTCTGTACGGTGGACGAAGCAGGACTACCCCCTGTCATTGTCCAGCTCCAGGAGCTTGGTGTGTTCGTAGAAAGATCGGTCAGTGAAACAGACTGTCCAACACATACGGTAGAAGAAGCAAGATTAAAAGAAGCCGTTGGTGCCGAAACGCTGCAGATGCTTGAGTTAAGTGCTACCATCGAAGACATGCCGCAAACACCGGTTGATATGTTACGACTCATGACATCGTTACCGCCATTTATGTTTTGTGTGATCAGGCTGCGTTTATTTTGCGCGTTTGAGAGGGCATAGTGCATGACATCGTTTGAATTGATCACGTGCGAAAGCTGGTGGCCGTGGCCCAGCTCATGAAGCGCTACCGATTCAAAATCGTATTGTACTCCCGAAGCGAGGCTTGGTCCGAACTGCCAGGTGATCGCGCTGGTAGTGGGATCGTCAAAACAAATATCAAGCTCGTCAACAAACCAATAAACGTTGGATCCGGAGATGCAGCCGCTGAAATAACTGGTGCAGCGTCCTAAAACCCCTGAAGGAAGTTCTGTACTGACATCGAAGCGTACAATATTTATACCATCGGATGCAATTACGTTTGTGGTAGTCGTACTGCCCAATACCCAGTTGATATAGGTGTTGCAACGCCAGGTCTGGAACGCGCTCAGGAAGGCAGTTTTAGCAGAGGTATTGGCATCAAAGCTGGTGTACATCTGCCAGGTAATACCTGAGCTTCCGTTCAGGTCTACGTGGCGGGTATTATAAATGGTACTGTTGGTGCTGTAAAAAAGATTTAATT
>Ga0208492_1000597_pt1 | contig 29180 bp, 14 predicted proteins | sample Subbioar_CSW14AB_FD_184820 | JGI IMG/M metagenome (GOLD analysis project Ga0208492, IMG submission 184820) | Serpentinite rock and fluid subsurface biosphere microbial communities from McLaughlin Reserve, California, USA - CR12Mar_CSW14AB (SPAdes) | ecosystem: Environmental > Terrestrial > Deep... | reverse complement strand
TGCTTTTGAAGGGAAGGCGCCTCTTTCTTTCAAACCCTTTTCAAAGACTCAATCGGTTTTTTCCAAACCTCCTGGGGATTCACCCCAGACTTCGGCTCCGTGGGGGGACTGCACCCGTCAAAAACGACCTGGAACTTTATCTCTTGACAGGAAATGCGAACAAGGCCAATCGGGACGCCATTCAAACCTGGGAAGGGGTTGTCGAGTTCAACACGAGCCACGCCGGGCTGACCGACTATGCTCCCTTCTTTTATACCGCCAAGTCGGAAATACGATTTTATTACGATCGCAAACAGGACAAATTTCTATTTAAAGAAAAAACCACCTATTATCACAACGGAATACCTGACAATAAAAATAAGGATATGGAAATATCTACGGTCGCAAACGGAATGAGAACCTCGGACGGCTATTACGAATATCCAGGCTCGACTGCGCCCCGCATCCCGCCCGGGCTTCTAGGCCCTCCAGGAGCCGGCGGGCCTGGCTTCGGCGGTGGCCCTGGCTTCGGGGGTGGAATGGGCGGCGGGCCTGGCTTCGGCGGCGGCCCTGGCTTCGGGGGTGGAATGGGCGGCGGGCCTAACCTCGGGGGCGGTCCCGCGCTTGGGGGGGCTGGCGGCGGCGGGATGGCAGGCGCAATTGCCGGCAGGTTTCACACGAATCGTGGTCACGACGGGCCCTCCCGCTTGCGCGCCTCCCGCCAGTCGACTTCGGTATTGACGATCTCAAGTCGCCTCCCGGTAAGATCCGGAGAACAAGATCAGCACTTTGATCCTTTTTGTTTTTTCGAGCTTAATAACAGGGGCGCTTTGTCTCATCTATTTTCATCTGCCTATGAGTCCGCAATAAAGAATGACAAGCTCACGATTTCCCGAAGCGGCGACCTCGTAACTTACTCGACCGTCAGGGAGTCCAGTTCCCTCTCTCGATATCAGTTCGATTTAACCCAGGGAGCCAATCCGATTCTTCTCGAAACGGAGTCACCCGGATACACCGAAACCAGAACTCGTGAATTTGAAAAAATGAATGGCCTGTTCGTACCAAAACGGGCCACCTACAAACAAAGATTTCAGGGCGAATCGAAAGCCTGGGAGGTCAAATGGCTGCGGCAAAAAGTGAATGAACCGCTCCCCTATGATATTTTTGGTTTGAAGAACCTTGGCGTCACCTCGGGAGAGATGGTCTACGACCAAAGGGTTGGCATGGGATCGATTTCTCTTTACGAGGAAGGTAAAATTCCCGAAGCTCCTCCCAAAGAACAACCGAGACGCTAAGCGCCCGCGTCGGCTCCTTGAAATAAACTCCAATGAAGAACTCACCCGACTGGCTGGAAAAGATCTGGGGACACCGGGACGAAGCGCTCTACCCCTCGCTGTTCGGCCCCCATTCTCAAGGTTTTTTCCCGGTTCCTCGTACGGTCCTGGAGCAATCCGGCATTGCCGATGAGCGCCTGACGACTTGCGGCGTTTTCACTTTTGCCCCCACGCCCGAGCGGCCGACCTGGGTTTATGTCTCGTCCGGCCTTTCCAATGAATGGTTCAAGGAACAACCCGTCGCCGACCAACCCTCCGGTTTCGGCTGCGAATTCTTGCTCGAAACACCCGAGAAGGCGGAATGGGCCGTGCGCCGGCTGAACCATTTGGTCGCCTATCAGATGGGCCTGTGGCTTGGCCGGTTCGGCAATCTCGAACCTCTGGCGCCGGGTGCTCGCGTGGCCCTGGGCAAACCGATCGATTTCGAAAAGAGCCCTCTTGATCACTTGCTTCTAACGACTCCCGCCACCTTCCCCGCGGAAATCCATCAGGAAAGCGGCACCGCGGACTTGATTCAGGTGTTCGGGATTTCGGAAGGAGAATGCGAAATCGCCAAGCAAAAAGGAAATGATGTGCTGATCGATTGGCTGAAAAAGAACACGCGCTTTCCGCTGGTCGAAACGGTCCGGGGAACGATGGCGGCCGGTACTTAACTCTTCGTTTCGATGACTCGTGCGGCCCGTACTTCCTACGGAGATTCAAGACGCGAACTGGACAGATCAATCACACCAGCAAGAATACCCAAACGGTTGTGTTTTTCGCACCCATTCTGGGAGCATTGATGATTCGCCCCATCCTCTTTCTTCGCAGCCTGATCCTCATCCTCCCCGTCCTCGGATGTGGTGAAAACAGCCCTTCCAAAAGCGGCTACGCCGAAAGGGTCAATCCCAAGAACCCTTCTGACAGAATCGCCGGAATTCCCGACAACGATGAGAAAATGAACAACGCCATGGCCAAGGCGCGCGCTACGGTGGATACCTTTCTCACCGCCTTGAAGGAACCCACTTCCAATCGGACCAGGTTTGCGGTCAAGTTGCATTTCAACGATGGGTCCCGAACGGAACATATCTGGATCAGCAAAGTGACTTTTGACGGCGTCCTGTTTCATGGCGTGATCCCCAACGATCCTCAAATCGTCAAGAGCGTCAAAGCCGGTCAAAAGGTGTCCGTCGCCAAAGGTGAAATCAGCGATTGGATGTTCGTCGAAAACAATAAGCTTGTAGGCGGGGAAACTTTGCGCGCTGTACGGAACGCATTTAACGACAAAGATCGAATCGAGTTTGACAAATCCCTGCCGTTTGTCATCGATTGAAATGCGTTGGAGCGGAATCCGCGAAGGTCGCTTCCCGCCGGATTCCTGACAAGTGCATCCCTCCCTAACCGTTGATTGAGTTTGCCTGGGCCAGCGAACTTGGAATCCTCTCTCGCTTGCTTGCAGAAAATACCATCCATGAGTTGCCACGATGTCGCACCGGGCGTGGCCGCAGCCGTCGCCATTTTCGAATGCACCGTTTCCCTGTTTCGAAAGCGTTGAGCCATGGCCAAAAAAAGCGATTCCATCAGTCTGGTTGCGCTTCTGCGCGAACCTCGGATTTTCGAGGCCAAGTCGCTGGTCAGGATGATCGAAGAGGAATGGAAAGTCGATTTGGGAGATGGGAAAAAACAAGGAGCCGATGGTTTTTTTGTAGCCCATGACCTCCAGTTCCCCATCCGCTGTCACAAGCAGATGTTCGTGGTGAACCAGTACCCAACACCTTATTTTCCCAACCCTCAGGCCTTCGCTGAGCAGATCCAAGAATTGCGCCTGAGGAAGCTGATTGCAAAGCACAAGGCCTGGGTTTCCGTCGATGCCGTCGCCGTGGACGGCAGCACGCCTGCCAAGGAAAGCGCGACCTTGTATCCGCGCATGGCCCCGATCTTTGCCAATATGCTCGACGAGATGGCTCTGGTCGTCTATCTTCCCGATCGCAACCGCGCCTACGTCTACAATGAACGAACCGATCGGGCTCTAAGAGCCGCCGACCCCATTGCGGAACTATCGAACACCCAACTCGAGCCGATTGTTCCTATCGCACCCGATGATCCAACCATGCTCGCCGCAACCGCCAAGGCCCGTCAGGAATGGCCGCGATTTGCCCAGGCATTCGCACGGCACCAGGGTGATCGATTCACCATCAAGGCTCCCATCCGACTCAAGGATGCGGTCGAATTCATCTGGATCAGCGTGACTTCCATCAATGGAGACAACATCATCGGCGTACTCGCCAACCAACCAAGCAACCTCGGTTCGTTGCAACTGGACTCACGCGTGGCGGTTGCGCTGGCCGAACTGAATGATTGGGTCTATTTCGACCTTGAGAGGCAGCTTCAGGGAGGATTCACCATGGCGGCTGTGGATCAGGCGGACACTTCAGAAAACTAAACGAAATTTGCGGTGTTTTTCATCAACGCTTTTCTATTGCCTTTTTATTTTATTAAAAAACTATCTTTTTTCCGAAATGTGGCCCCGCAAGATGACCGCCCTCCACGACAACGGATCCAGCTTATGAGGCACAGTGGCATTCTCGTCCGTCCACCACGGCCGACCGGGCCGATCGTGCTCCTCGGCTTCGGCCTTTTGTGGTCGGCACCGTGCTTGCTCGCAACAGTTGGCTCCTTGCGCGCGAATCAACTGGATCACCTCTACTTTTGGATCCCGGCCCTCCTCATCGGTTTTTTGATCGGACTGGCCAGCGCCGGTTGGTGGATGTTGGAGTTGTCTCGCAGACGATGGCTCGAAATCACTCCGGAAGGATTTACGCTCAAGTATGGCAATTCGGTGAAGCAAGTATCCGACGATCAAGTTCTGAGCGCTTCTTCCACCTGGAAGCCGTTTCATTTCAATGGCTCGCTTTGGTCGACCACGCGCACCTTCCACCTCTGGATCGCCCAAGCAGGTGATGAAATCGAGAAGATCTCGCTGGTGTGCAAAATCAAACCCCTGGAAACCGATCCTCTCATCCCTTTGATGGAACGTCTGATCGGCAAGCTCTACGCACAGGCTTGTAGCGAGTTCGAAAGCGGGCAGATCGTTTATGGAGAGGGCTGGGCACTCGACCAGCGAACATTGCGCGTCACGCTCAAAAACCGGGAACTGGTTGAGATCGCAGTCGATCACATGGAGGCGGTCGATTTCATCGATGGTGAGATTTGCATCTGGACCCTCGATCGCGATGAGGTCGTCGCCAAGATTTCCATGGAAACAGCCAATACCTTCATCTTGAATGCGCTGATTGCGAATACTCTGCGCGAAAAGAAGGTGGAACCTAAAGCGCCTGAGGAAAAAGGCCGCCTTGGAAGGCTGATTTTCGAGCGAACCTCCACTCGCAAGGAGTTCGTCGTTTATCTCCTGGTGGGAATTGTCATTCTTGGCATCTCCATTCCCATGCTCGTGGCGAATGCCTGGGGCGCGATTTCACTCGGTTGGGCCTTGCTCACCCTGTGTTTGGGTTTATTCAGCCTTGGCGCGGCCTTTAATGCTTCCTTCGCATTTTTTCGCTGTCATCTTTTTGGCGTTCATCGAAGGTGGCTTTTTTCGGAAAAAAAGCTGCGCTATGACGCTATGGAGGGGCTCACCTTTACCTCCCTGCAGCATTTTCACCACGGCATGTACGGGGGAACGCAATATTCCATTTGTTTCGACCCCATTCTGCAAGAAAAATCCAAGCGCATCGCTTACCACTTTCATCGGCAGGTCAATGACCGGGAGATAGACAGACTTCGCGATCAGGTGGCTTCGCAGATCGCCGCAAAAATGGTTACCAGCGTCAACCAAGGCCAAAGGACCGCGTGGACCAAGAACGTTTTCTTTCTACCCGAAGGCCTCGAATTCCAGACAACCAGCTTTCTGCTTAAAAAACAGACGGTCATATTACCTTATGAAGAAATCGGCAACCATTTCATTCGAGAAGGACATTTCCATCTTTTATCTTATGAAAACGGTTCAGTCATTTTAAAGCTCAATACAAGCCTAAAGAATTTTTTTCCAGGTTTGATCGTCCTGGAAGAACTGAGGTCAAGCCCGCCAATCGCCCCCTGATCGACATCGCTACCGTCGTAGGTGCTATCCCTTCCACCAATCATCCAACAGCGCCCGCAACCTACGCGCCTGTTCTGGTTCCTTTTCGAAAAGATCGTCCAACTCGTAGGGATCGCGTTCGATTCGGAACAAATGCGGTTTTTCTTTCATGACATTGGCGCCGTTGGGCACCATCAGCTTCCAGCCATCGCTGGTAACAAGCCAGCGCCATTCCAGGTTCCTGGCCGGTTCATCAATCGACACGGCATTGTGCGTGAAGGTCGCGCCCGAAACCAAGGACCGGCTGCGTACGAGGCCCGCATCGGTCAGGTTGACGCCAGGCCATCGATTGGCAACCACCGTACCGGTCGCCGCCAACAGCGTGGGCATCAGATCGATGGAACTGGCCAGCGTCGAAAATCGCTTGCCCGCATCGGGGTGACCAGGAATGCGAATCAAGATCGGCGTGCGCAAACCGCCATCGTAAGGACTGCGTTTGGATCTCGGCGCGAATCCGGGCCCGTCGGGATTCTGAATCCAGCCGTTGTCGGCCAGGTAAACGACAATGGTGTCGTTCTCCAGTTGGCGTTTTTTCAGATGATCGAGCAGCGACCCGATCGTCTCGTCGAACCAGGCGCACATCGCCCAGTAGCGAGCGACATGGATCGATTTGGTTTTGTCCTTGTACTGGTTCAGATATTTTTCGGGCGGCGTATGCGGATCGTGCGGCATGATGGGTGCATACCAGACGAAAAAAGGAGCGCCCTCTTTTTGGCAGCGGTCGATGAAGTCGGTGCAAGGCTTGAGGCCTTGCCGGCCAATCGTCAGACCTTCGTCCCCATGGCGCCCGCCTCGCGCCGGATCGCCATGAGTCATCCCCTCGGTGAAGCCGCAGCGGCAGGCCTCCCCTTCCCACCATTTGCCCGTTTGCAAGGTTTTGTAACCGCGCCCCCCAAGCAGTTTGACCAGCGAGGGCTTTTCATTAAATCGTGCCACCATTTTGGCACGGTCGGCCAAAAACCGGGGATCCTTCATCGCCTGACCGAGATTCCATCCCACCGGCAAGGCCGGGTCATTGCTCGTGATGCCATGATCTTGCGGCCAAAGTCCGGTCATGATCGAAGCGAGGCTAGCGCGGCACAAACTGGTGGGGACATAGCCCCGTTCAAAAACCAGAGAATCCGCGGCCAGTCTGTCCAGATTCGGGGTCTTGATCTGCGGATGGCCCATGAACCCGTAATCGGTCCACGCCTGATCGTCACCCAGGATCAACAGCACATTGGGAGGACCGGCCGTGACGATGCCCGCCACGGCCACGAGGAACGCGCAGGCCGCCACCAGCTTTGCAAACATGGAGAAGTTCCTCGACGAATCCGATCGACCATGGCAACCACAGGAAACGCTGGGGCGCGATCAATCGAGCGGAGTGACCATCACCCTGCGAATGAGGCATTCGGCCCCTTCGGATTGAAACTGGATCTTCCCTTTGGACACCGTCAGGCCGCTGGCCTTGGAAACGGTCACCCCGTTGAGCTTCGCCTCAAGCGAGTTGCCGGGAAGTTCGACCACCAAGCGATTCCACTGCTTGAGCGGTTTTTCGACATCGTTCTTGCCGCGAAAATCGATGACATTCTCCCAGGCCGGGTCGCGGTCAAACCAGAGCAGCCGCGTGGCCGGCGGAAAATCGAGGAGCTTGGCCCCTTCCTTCCAGTACTTGCCGGTCTTTTTCCCCCAGGGCCTCTCCTCGGCTTGTGCCTTGAACAGGTACTGTTTGTTCGAACCGGTAATCGAAAGATCCCCGGTCCCCCCTTCGATCATGTTGACCTGAAAGCCATCCTGCCAGCTTCCGCCCACTTTGCCGTCCGGCCCCGTCGAGTGAACAAGCAGGCCGCAGTCCCTCGCCACCTTTTCTCGCGGCGGCCAGACCTTGCCGCCCCAGGCGAATTCGACTTCGATGCGGTAGTTGGAGAATTCCTCACGCGAGACAAGTCCACCCCAGTCGCGCCCGGCAATGCGCAGCACCCCGTCCTTGACCGTGAAATTGCCGTTGGGATCCTTGTCCTTGCCATGCTCCTTAAGCCAGGTGTAAAACCGGCTCGTGTCCTTGCCATCAAACAGCGCGATGGGTTCTCCGGCCTGGGACAAACCGAGCGCCGCGAAGAACAAGAATGCGATACCGCAGGTCCATTTCATAAGCTCGACACCCAATTCAAAAGGATGGATGCAAAAAGCCGAGTCGCCGGAATTTGTTGAAGTTTTTGGGAATTTGCTCCAACGGCACGAACCAAATTCGCTCACTGCTCCGGGCGTTCCGCCTTGGATTGCGGTGCCGAAACGGCAATCTTGACGGTGCGCTTCGTGCCATCGCGGCCCATGACGATCAGCACCGCTTCCTCTCCCGGCTTCTTCTTGCGCAGGGCCGCTTCAAGGTCGACGATTCGGTTGGTCTCGACTCCGTCGCACGACTGAATCAGGTCGCCAATCAACGTGCTCCCCCGGCGGCTTTGCTTCACGCCTTCCAGGCCAGCCGCTTCAGCCTCGCTGCCGGGACGCACGCGGGAAATCATCACCCCTTTGAGCCGGAGGGAAGCGGTGATTTGATCGGAAAGGTAGGTCAAGCCCTCGATCTCCATACCCATGATCCTGCCGTTGCGGATTAACTGGGGCACGATCTTGTTCACTTCATCGACCGGCACGGCGAAACCAACGCCAGCCGAGCCGCCTCCCGGACTGATGATGGCCGTGTTGACCCCGATGAGGCGGCCGGCGCTATCCAGGAGCGGCCCGCCGGAATTACCCGGATTGATCGCCGCGTCGGTCTGCACCAGGTTGCCCAATACCGTCCCGTCATCTCCTTGAAGGGAACGGTCCAAGGCGCTGATGATTCCCGTTGTCAGCGTCTGATCGAGGCCGAACGGGTTGCCGATGGCAAACACCTTCTGTCCTACCTTCAGGTCATTGGATGCCCCAATGGGGAGCGGCTGAAACTTGCGTCCTGGCGCGGAAATCTGCAGCACCGCGATGTCGGAGTCGGGATAGGTGCCGACGACTTTCGCCTTGTACGGGGTTTTCTCGCCGGCCATGGTGACCTCGACTTCCGAGGCCCCCTTGATCACATGGTTATTGGTGACAATGAACCCGCGCTCATCCCAGACAAAGCCGGTACCCGTGCCGGCGGGGATGCGGAAAACATCCATCGACCAGCGCCCTTGCTTGACCACCTGGCTGGTGACGTTGACCACCGACTCGCGCGAACGATTGTAAACATCGATCGTGGTCTGCTCGTCCTGGCCCAGATCGCCCCGGGGCGTAACGGGCCGCGGCGCGGCATCATACGACCTCGAGAAACCGCCGAAGCGATCCTGAATGGTCAGGTAGGCCTGATAGCAAAGGATGCCGAGGATCAACCCCAGCGTGAGCGTGGTGACGGGCCCGGGCAGTTGCCAGGGCTGCCGGTGACGGGGGCGATTCCAGGGATCGGTGTAGTCGTTGGCCATGATGCTCGCCCCGCCCTTTTCCCTTGATCGGACCTACCCCTTTGAGGACCAAGTCCGCCTCAATTGGAGGCCCGAATTAGACCTTGAAGGTGTACTCTTCGTCGCGGCCCAGATCGACTTTGACTGCCTGCCCATCCTTGATCGACCCATCCAAGAGTTTACGAGCAATCCGCGTCTCCAACTCTTTTTGGATCGTCCTTTTCAAGGGACGCGCGCCGAAAGCCGGGTCATACCCCTCTTCAACCAGCTTGGTCTTTGCCTTTTCGCTGACCTCAAGGGTGATCGACCGCTCCAACAGACGCTTGCGCAAGCGATCGAGTTGGATCTCGATGATCCGCATCAGATCGGCCTCGGTCAGCGCATGGAAGACGATCGTGTCGTCGATCCGGTTGAGGAACTCGGGGCGGAAGTGCTTTTTGAGCTCCTCGAGCACCGAATCCTTCATCCTGTCATAGACTTCACCGATGTGGGTGCCCTTGTATTGCAGAATTCTTTGACTTCCGATGTTGGAAGTCAAAATGATCAGCGTGTTTTTGAAATCGACAATGCGCCCCTGGCCGTCGGTCAAACGCCCATCGTCCAGGACCTGCAGCAGGATGTTGAAGACATCGTGGTGCGCTTTTTCGATTTCGTCGAACAAGAGCACGCAGTAAGGCTTGCGCCTGACCGCCTCGGTAAGCTGGCCCCCCTCTTCGAAGCCGACATAGCCCGGTGGCGCGCCGATCAGCCTCGAAACGGTGTGTTTCTCTTGATATTCGGACATATCGATGCGGATCATCGACCGTTCGTCGTCGAACAAACATTCCGCCAGCGCGCGCGCAAGCTCGGTTTTGCCCACCCCCGTCGGGCCCAAGAAGATGAAGGAGCCGATCGGCCGCGCCGGGTCCTTGAGGCCGGATCGCGCCCGCAGGATGGCATCGGCCACGGCCACGACCGCCTCGTCTTGACCGATGACCCGGCGATGCAGTTCCTCGGCCAACCCCAGGATTTTCTGTTTTTCCCCTTCCATCAACTTGTCGACCGGGATGCCGGTCCAGCGGCTGACCACGGCGCCGATATCGTCGGCATCGACTTCTTCCTTGATCAGGCGCGGACCGCCGGTGCGATTGGCGACCTTTTCCTCCGCGGCCTTGAGCTTGCGCTCCAACTCGCCAAGGACGCCGTATTTCAACTCGGCCGCCTTGTTCAGGTCGTACTGGCGTTCCGCTTTTTCGATGGCGAGCTTGGTGTCATCGATCTCCTGGCGGATTTTGCGCTGCGCCTGGATGACGGAATTCTCCGCCTCCCATTCGGCCTGCAGCGCGTCGGCCTGGCCGGTGAGGTCGGCGACTTCCTTTTCCAGTTTCTTGGTGCGCTCGCGGCTGGCGGCATCGTCTTCTTTGCGCAGGGCCACCAGCTCGATTTCCAACTGGAGTTTGCGCCTGAGTACTTCGTCGAGCTTGGCCGGCTTGGAATCGATTTCGGTGCGGAGTTTGGCGGCCGATTCGTCGATCAGGTCGATCGCCTTGTCGGGCAAGAACCGGTCGGTGATGTAGCGATTGGAAAGCACGGCCGCGGCGACCAGGGCGGCATCCTTGATGCGCACGCCATGATGCTGTTCGTAGCGGTCTCGCAGGCCGCGCAGAATGGAGATCGTATCTTCCACCGTCGGCTGATCGACCTGCACCGGTTGAAAGCGGCGTTCCAGCGCCGGATCTTTCTCGATGTGCTGGCGGTATTCATCAAGCGTGGTGGCGCCAATGCAGTGCAGCTCGCCGCGCGCGAGCATCGGCTTGAGCAAATTGCCGGCATCCATCGCGCCATCGCCTTTGCCGGCGCCGACCACGGTGTGCAGTTCATCGATGAAAAGAATGATCTGGCCTTCAGCCGATTGCACTTCCTTGAGCACCGCCTTGAGGCGCTCTTCGAATTCGCCTCGGAATTTCGCCCCGGCGATCAACGCTCCCATATCCAGCGAGACAATGCGGCGGTTCTTGAGCCCTTCGGGCACGTCACCGCGCACGATGCGCTGCGCCAACCCTTCGGCGATGGCCGTCTTGCCCACGCCCGGCTCACCGATGAGTACAGGATTATTTTTGGTGCGCCGCGAAAGCACCTGAATCACACGGCGGATCTCCTCGTCGCGGCCAATGACCGGGTCGAGTTTCCCCTGGGTCGCCATCTCGGTTAGATCACGGCCATACTTCGTCAGCGCCTCGTAGGTCGCCTCGGGGTTCTGCGTCGTGATCCGCTGATTGCCTCGCACCTCCTGCAGCGCCTTGAGCACCTTGGCGGGACTGGCCTTGCCTTCCTTGAGGATACTGCCCGCCGCGCCGCCATCTTCAAGCAACGCCAAAAGCAGATGCTCCACGGACACAAAGTCATCTTTGAATTTCTTGGCTTCTTCCTCGGCGCGCTGGCTCAAACGCAGCATGCGCGAACCAATCCCCACGCGCTCGTCCCCTCCCGCCTGCTTGGGCAGCTTTTGCACTTCCTGTTCGATGCGTTGATGCAGCGATTCGACCGGCACTTCGGCCTTACGCAAAATCGCCGAGGTGAGCCCTTGCTCCTGTTCGAGCAGGGCAAGTAAAAGATGTTCCGGCTCCATGGCGCGCTGGCCAAACTTCTGCGCCAGTTTCACCCCGTTTTGTAGCGCCTCGCCTGCCTTTTCCGTGTATTTGTTCAGATCCATGCGATACTCCCGATGGGTTCAATGGAATTGACCTCGATGATCAACTCCTATGCACAAAGCGTACCTAGAAAAGGCGCCGTTGACGAAAACCTGCAACTCATAGCAGACCAGGAAGATAAACTAAGAACCGGCGCAAAGAGTGAAGCCGGTATCTGGCATTTTGACAGCCTTGAGCGACTGTTTCAGCCGTTCCAGACCGGACGCGAGGCTTACCTTGGCCTGATATCCCAGGTCTCTTTTGGCCTTGGAAAGGTCGAACCAGTGCTCGCGCGCCAGTTGCTGCACCACGAATTTTGTTAGCAACGGTTCCGACGCGGAGGTTTTACCCTGGGCGCGCAATTCCAACCACCAGGCCAGCGCCGAGGCCGCCCATTCGGGAACGGCGGGGATCGCCGCAGGCAGGCCGGCCACTTCGAGAAAGCGGCCGAACAACTCGGCGATTGGCATCGGCTCGCCATTGGAAATGAAATAGGCCTGGCCCGAACAGGCGGCCCCTGGAGCGAGTTTTTCCAGCGCCAATCGATGCGCCAAGGCGGCGTTGTCGATGTAGGTCGTGTCGATGCGGTTGGTGCCCGAACCGACCAGGCGAAGCCTGCCGGATAGCGCCCGGGCCCAAAGCCTTGGAAGCAAATGAGGGTCGCCCGGTCCCCAGATCAGATGAGGGCGCAACGCCACCGTGGCGAGTTCTGGCCCGTTGGCCGCCAGAACCTCTTGCTCGGCCAGGGCCTTCGTCCGCGAATACTGCGTCAGATACGATTTGGGATAGGAAGCCTGGCTTTCGGCCAGGTTCGTTTCATCCTTGCCATCGAAGACGACGCTGGGAGAACTGGCGTGGACGAACTTGTCGATTCCCGCGGCCTTGACCGCCATCAATAAGTTGCGTGTTCCCTGGACATTGACCGGCTCATATTCCGACGCCGGTCCCCAGACGCCCGCCTTGGCCGCGGTGTGAATCACCGCGGCGCAACTTTCGACGGCTTGTTTCACCGTGTCCAGGTCGCGAACATCGCCGCGGATCTGCTCCACCTCCCACTGGTCCAGAACGGTCGAAGGCTGACGGGAAAAGCTGCGCACCTTATGGCCGGCGTCGAGGAGCTGGCGCACGATGGCACGGCCAAGAAACCCATTGCCCCCCGTGACAAGCACCTTCATGGCAACCGCCTCGCCGCCCAGATCGCCAGCTTTTCGCGCTGGATCTTGGAATTATGGCGGATATCGACCGGAAAGGAATGATGCCTCAGGAATGCTTCGATCCGGGACGCGCCAGGATGGGCTAATGCCCTTTCCTTGAGCTCTGGCAGTAACCGGCCCCAGGAAACCGGCCCCTCCGGCTCGACGCACAAAACGACATGGATTTGCCCATGTTTGCGCGCCCCCACCAGCGCGGTGCGCCTGACCCCCTTCAGCCCGGTGAAGATCCCTTCGATCGATTCGGTGAAAAGCGTGCCCGTGGGCCCCTGCACCCGCTGAGACTTGCGTCCGCACATCCACAACCGGCCCTGCTCGTCGAGATGGCCGACATCGCCCATGCGGTGAAACAAGGCGCCGCCAGGACCGATCGCCTTGTGCAGCTCCGTCAGATCGGGCCGCCCAAAATACTCCTCGGTGACGATCGGCCCCGAGACGGTGATCTCGCCGATAATCCCCGCAGGCAAGACATCGTCTTCCTCGAATGAATCGACCGGCAGATCGGAAATCGGCAGGATGCGCACCTGGATCCCCGGCAAGGGAAAACCAACGCACACTCCCTGGCCTTTCCGCGTCTCTTCACGGGTGTGATTGAGGATCTCCTCGCCATGAATCGAGGAAACCGGCAGCGCCTCGGTGGCGCCATAGGGAGTGTGAACATCGACCCCCGGCTGCAGCAGCATGCGAGTTTTTTCGACGATATCGAACGGCACCGGCGCCCCCGCCGAAACGACCCGCTTCAAGGTGGGCAGCTTGATCCCTCGCGGCACGGCGTAAGTACATAGCCGCCGCAATAGCGCGGGCGAGCCAAAAAGCGTCGTCGCCCGATGTTCCTTGATCATGTGAATCAACATGGCCGGATTCACCCGGCCCGGCCGGGTGAAATCCATCTGGGGAATCGTTTCACGCATACCCAGGGCCGGTCCAAACAGGCCAAAGAGCGGGAAGGTGGGAATGTCGACATCCCCGGCGCCCAGGTGAAACTGATTGCCGAGCATGCGCAACTGGGCATGAAAATGGCGATGCTGGTAAACGACCCCCTTGGCCGGGCCGGTGCTGCCGGAGGTGAATAGGATCGCGGCGGGATGATGGCCTGGATCGGGCAAGTCGCGCGTGCGCGCCTTCTGGCCAAGCAGTTGCACCCCGTTCAAGCTGATCCCCGCTCCGGGCAGCGCAAAGCCGACCTGAATGGGCAGTCGCACCGTTTCGCGGCCCCAGCCAAAAAGCAGCCGCGCCAGATGGGCCTTGGCGACCCCGATGAAAGCGACCGGACCGGCCTGTTTCAAGCAATGGCCAAGCGAGCGGATTCCGATGCCCGGGTCAATAAGTACCGGCGTGGCACCCAGGCGAAACAGCGCGAAGATGGCGGCATAAGAATCAAGCGACGGCGGCACGAATACCGCCACACGATCCCCTGGGCGAATGCCAAGACTGGCCATTCCCATGGCCAGTTCGATCGTCTGGCCCTTCAGCTCGCCGTAGGTGATAGCCCGCTCATAGCGGCGGAAACCGGGAATGACCGGTTCGTGGATCGCGATTTCCAAGGGTCTGAGAAAGGCCTGGCGATCAAGCGCGCTGACAATGTTTTTGTCCCCGGGCCCGGCAGCCATTATCCACGCACCTCGGCCGTCGCGGGTTGGGCGGATGCCACCCAAGTCGAATTCTTGGCCAGAAAGGCGCGGATGTCGGCAACCACACGATCCGGTTCATCCTCAAGCAGCCAGTGCCCCTTTTGGGCATAGGGTATCGCCTGGGCCTTGGGAAAACGGTTTTGCCATTCGCGCAAAAAGTCGCCATCAAAAACAAAGTCCTTCAGGCCCCAGGGAAGGAGCATGGGTTTGTCTTTCAGGAGAACCAGTTTGTCTTCCGTTTGCTTCATCCGGTTCCATGACCGGTGGCTTTCCTTGAGCGGAATGTCCTGCACGAATTCGTAGATCGAGCGGCGGCTGGCCCAGTCAGGGTAAGGCCCCAGGTAAGCGGCGCGGACCACGGCCGAGAGCGGCTTGACGGTGCACCACTTCAGCGACCCGAGCAAAAACCCATTGAGGCCGCGCACCAGAAACTGGCCGATGAGCGCATTGCGGCACCAGGCGATCGAGCGGGGCAGCGGTTTGCCTGCCGGCAATCGAAAGGCCGCGGTATTCATGAATACGAGCGCGGCGACGCGGTCGGGATGGTCGACTGCCCAGGAAGCCGCGACCATTCCGCCCCAGTCATGCGCCACCAGCGTCACGGGTTGATCGGGACTTACATGGTCGACCCAGGCGCCAAAATCGGCAACACGCGCGGACAGATCCCAGGAGTAATGGGCGGCGGGAGCACCGGACTGGCCGCAGCCAGCCTGGTCGAGCGATAGCACGCGATAACTGTCGGAAAGTCCCTGGAAAAGCGGGCGAAATAAAACCGACCAGCTGGGATTGCCATGCAGGCAAACGAGCGGGGCTCCCGATCCTTTTTCATACCAGGCGAGCCGGCTGTTGCCGGCGTCGAAGTGCTTGGCGGGTACCGGCATCAGGCCGGACCAGTGAGGTTTTGCGGACACGATTGCTACCAGTCGATGCCAAGCATCAGGCAATTCAGACCGCTGCCGATCCCGAGGAAGCCCACCCGGTCCCCCGGCTGGAGAAATCCCCGCTCCTCGGCCAGGGCGGCGGTCAAAGGCAACGACACCGTACCCATGTTGCCCAGGTAAGGATAGGTGGAATAGTCCTTGGCATTATCGATACCCAGGGTCTTCAAGACCGTGTCGCGATGAGCCGTTCCCACCTGATGGCAAATGACCTTATCGATATGGTCGGTCGCCCATCCCAACTTGCCCAGAAAACTGCGCCAGGTCCGCAGACCCAGATCGACCCCATGGCGCAGCACCGACACCGAATCGGTCGACATGAATTGTCTTGCCAAATTGAGCATCTGGCCGGCCGCGTAAGCCGGGGCTTGCGAGGCAAAATCGAGCGCCGCGGCCGGCGCATATCCCCAGCGGCAAAGACCGTGATATTGCGGTTCGGCCTGAGTCGTACCGCCAACGAGCCGGCGGCGCATTCCGCCGCCAAACGAGCCGTCGGTCACCAGCACGGCCACCGCGCCCGAACCGCCGGTCAAAGTCGCCAGCGAGTGCTTGAACACCTCCATGTTGCGGTGCGCGAGCATCTGTTCGATCATCAGGTCGATGATTTCGCGCGAAGTTTCGCAGGAGACGACAATGCCGGCGCGAATTTGGCCGAGTTCGACGCGGTTGGCGATATCGACAATGCCGTTGAGCACGCCCAGGCAGGCATTGCTGATATCGAAAACCGAGGCGGCCGGACTGACCCCAAGTCCCGCGGCAACTTTACAAGCCGTGGCGGGCTCGAAGTTCTCGCGGCAGACGGCGGCATAAATGACCACTTCGATGTCTTCGGCTTTGACTTTCGACTGGGAAAGCGCCTTCTTGGCCGCCTCGAGCGCCCCTTGCCCCACCGAATAGCCCGGCTCCCAAAAGCGCCTTTCCGAAATCCCCGTCAAGGCTTCGAGCTGCCCGGGCGGAAAGCGCAATTCCTTGTAAAGCGGCGCCAGCCGCTCTTCCAGTTCATGCGTCGACACCACCTGCTGGGGAAGGTGGTAACCAAAGGACTCGATATAGACTTTTGAATAACGCATCCCGGTGACAGTCCAAGCTTTGCAACGAGCGGGGGATAGAAGCGGTTATGCTAAGGACCAGCGAGGAAAGTGGAAGTGGGGAAGAAGGGTTTCGTCGGGCTGAAGACAATAAAATGGGAATTATGGGAAGCATGGGAGCAATAGGACACAGGCCGTTTGGATTGACTGCAAGGGATGCAGGGTTGCATGAATTGGGAGAACTTTTACACGGAATGATTTCCCGGCGGGAATTTTCCTTTAGTTTAAATTTGCTTTGAACAATGGAAACAAGAAGCGCTCAGGACCAAATAACATCAGGCAACCTTTCCATGAGCCCAATTTTGTCAAAAGGATCTGCCAAGCGTAGGAATCGGAAGATCTTTTACCTCCCCATTTTATTACTGGTGGTTCTTGTTGTGTCCTATGTGATTTTCGACGGAATTTTTCCCAAGAAACAGGCCGAGCGATTTCCTCCGCGATTCACCATCAGTCAACAAACAACCATCGCCCTGGGACCGGTTACGGAATCGGGCTTCCTCGATTACGCCGAGGCGATCAATCGCAAATTAGGCGATGGCTTGGCCGCCAAGGATAACGCCGCCATCGACTTGATCCGGGCCCTGGGTCCTGCCGTGGATGCCCATGCCTTCGGTGTCGATGATCGCACCAGCGAATTCCAGGAGATTTGGAAGAAGCTGGATATGGGTCCGTTTCCGGATGACAGTGAATTCTTCATGACGGTCATGCAATTCCACGCCAGCCTGGAATCGGCGGAACCGACTCCGGAGAGGGAACAAGATCCCCCCGAAATCACCCCCACCCAAGCCGCCGAAGACGAGCTGGAATCGGCCCTGGCGCGGCCCTGGAAAAGAGAAGAACATCCTTTCCTCGTGAAATGGCTGAAGAAGAACGAGAATCCATTAAAGCTATTAAATTCCGCGTTAAAAAAGAAGGCATTTTTTATCCCCTGCCAGTCAGTGACTCCAAAGCAAGTTTCCCTTTTACGACAGGGGATGGACGATGACGCCGAATCCTTGCTCGTTTTGCCTGGGACCGTTTCCGTTTCCAAATTGGTGGAAGTGAGGAAAGCACTCGCGGCTCAGGCCATGCTCTTGCTGGGGGAAGGGCGCCACGAAGAAGCGTGGAAGGTCCTGCGAGACTCCCACCGTTTGGCGGCGCTTTTGTCTACCAACGGTTCGCTGATGGATCTGGTTTTGGGGGTCGCGTTCGATATGCCTCTCCAGGATGCGACGCTCGCGTTCTTTCAGGAAAAGCAGATCAAGCCGGAATTTTTCAAAAGCATGATTCGGGACTTACAAAACCTCGAAAAGTACGAATCTCCCGCAAAATCATACGATCTATTTGAGAGATATTTCGATCTCTCTTATATCATGGCTTACAATAGCGGAGGAATAGAAACCGCACTTCACTTGTATCGAAATTCAACCTTTGAAAAAGGAACCGATCTTCCGGAACTTACCGAATGGGGAGGCCGTTTTTTTTCGCGCCGGCAGAAACAGGCAATGTCTCAGATCCAGTGGGACCCCATTCTCAAACAAACCAACGACTATTTCGACAAAGTCGTCGCCGCCCTGGCAACGCCCGACAGGGCGGCTCGCTATGCGGCCCTGAAGCAACTACAAGCCGATCGAGACATGGTGAAGCCAGCGATGCGTGCCGCGTTTAAGCAATGGGTCGACTACTTATACCGATATCAATACGAGTCAGGATGGGATATGCAAAAATCGACCGCTGATTTCTGCACCGTTCTATTTAGCGACAATTTCCTCAGTATCCAAAGAATGCTGGATCGCGGCGAGCAAAAATGGATCAACCTGGCCGTAGCCGCGGCACTGGAGGCATGCAAACGAGAAAAAGGCGCCTACCCCGCGAAACTCAGTGACCTCTCGCCCGATTACTTGAAGGAAATCCCCAAGGATCTTTTTTCTCAAAAGGAGTTGATCTACCGGCGCACGGCCAACGGCTATCTGCTTTATAGCGTCGGCGCCAATGAAACCGACGATGGCGGCAAAATGCAAAACTCGGGCGAACATACCGGGGATATCGGCATGGAAATGCCGCCCCCGGCGAAGCCTCTGAACCAGAAGCGCTAGGAACTTCTCAAAGAAGAACGATCGCTCGCCCAATCCAGGAAAATCTGAGTTTACACCACGGCGACGGCAAATTTCTCCATCGAATAGATGATCCGCCCGTCAATCTCGACGTAGCCGTTCGCGACAATCCTGCCGGGTTGCCGCTCGATCACTTCGACCCGCGTGACGATCGTATCGTGAGTAGGAATCACCTGGCCCCGGTAAACCCAGGTGTGCGCCGGCGCGCCCGGTTGCAGCAGGGCCGGCCGATCCGGCGATCGGTGCGGATCGGCGAGCAACCCTGCAAGCTGCAAGAAAGCCTCCAGGCCAAGCGATCCGGGCATCACCGGATCTTGATAGAAGTGGGCGTCGAAGAACCATTCCGAAGGATTGACCTTCTTGGTCCCCTTCGCAAAACCCAGCCCGTTGGGGCCGCCATCGAATTCGAACTGTTCGACCCGGTCGAGCATGAGCAAGGGCGCACTGGGTAACGCCCGGAAAGAACTTCCCGGCTGGGAGATGCCCGGTTTGGACGATTGCCAGGGCGCCTTATCGGTGATTCCGACCTGGGTGGCCAAGGCTCCCTTCGTGAAGAAGCCAAAGTAGGTCGTGCCGTCATAGAACGGCTCGCCGTCGAGGCGGACATCGAAGGTGAAAAAGTGCAGGATCATGCCACCGGAGCGAGAAACCCGCTCAAGCTTGGCATGCACTTCGATCAGGCCATCGCGCACAATCGGATCGGCTCTGAGATTTCCCGTGCCGCCCAGATTGCGATAGCTCAGATCTTCACCGGAAGTCAGCGCCGCGCCGGAATAGGCGGAAATCCAGCCGCATGGCTGCAGCGCGATCTCAAGCAGCACGGCGAGCGGAACGCGTCCGTGCTTGCCTGCCTTGTCCCACCAGTCCCCCTTATTCAGGCGGAACCGGGCAATGCACGCCTTGGGCGCCGTCTGCGCCAAGGGCTCGCCCTGGAATTCGACGACATCATCCATGAACAGATAAGGCGGACGGGGCAGCCGCGCCATGATCCGATCGTGGTCAAACGGCAAGAACCGCTCGCCAAAAGCTCGCGAAGGCAAGCCCGTGCAAAACTCAAGTAAGCGGGGATGATCCATCGGCAACGAGGGATCGGCGGTTTTGGGAGAGGCAGAGAATTGCGCGCCCCGGCCAACGGAAGCCTCCGCGATGGGGGTTTCCTTCTCACCCAGCGGTGCAAAGCGGCGCGAGTCGGCCCCCTGCAGCATGAGCGACATCGCGCGCACCGAGACAATCGGCCGGCCATCCGCAAACATCACCGCATGGGCGATGACCGAAGGGTTCTCTCCTTCGCGGATTTCGGCAATCTCGATTTCGTAGCGAGCCACGCGCGTGGAGCGGATGACTTGCCCGCGGCACTTCAGCGCACTCTCGACGCCCGGTACGCCCTCGAAAGTTACCGAACCCGCCTGCGCCACCCAGCCTTTGCGCAAAAGCAGTACGCGCAGCGACAGCAGGCAGGCCTCGTACATCAGGGTGCCGGGCATGACCTGATCGTCAATGAAGTGGCAGGTCAAAAACCAGTCGTCGGGATGAATGTCGTCCTCGGTGACCACCCGGCCCAAACCCGCGACGCCGCCCCGGGTGTCGAGTTCGACCACGCGATCAAAGAGCGCCATCTTGCCGCCGGGTATCGTCGCCGGCCGTGCGACCGGATGTCCGGCGAATTCGGGCCCGAATGCTCCGGCCAAATCCCCCTGGCGCAGCCGGTCCAACTCTCTTACCCCGAGCGCTGGAGCCGAACCCGCCTTACTGGAAGCCGCCATCGGCGGAAAATCGCGGTCGAGCAGCCCTTTGCCGGCAGCGAGCGCCTCGTTCGTGAAAAAGCCGGCACACCCCTCGCGCATACGCAAGAGCGGCCGGCCCCCCACCGATCCGTCGTACTCGAAACGAAATAACCAGGTCTCGCCATGCTGGAAAAACCGCAGCACGCGAATGTCATAGCGGATCGTTTCACCGGGCTTGGGCAGCGGCCCCTCGAAGGCGATCGTCGCATCGAGCAACCGGTAGACCGCTTCGCCCTTGGCATGCAGATCAATTCCCAGCCAACCGGCCAGAAGCATATCGGCCTGACCCGCCTCCACGGTCAACGAAATCGGCATCCGGCCCTGATCGAGGTACCAGCCATTCACGAGCACATCGTGCTCGGTGACGACCCGGCCCGACTTCATGCTTTGCGGTTCCCCCTCAATGCTCAACACCCTATCGACGAGCATGAGCGGTTCGTCGGGCAAGCGCACCCGTGTGGGATAGGTGTCCGCCACGGCAAAGTCGCTGCCAAGCGCCCGGGCCACCGAACCAATTGCGAAATCCAGACAATGAGACCTGTCGAGCGCGCGGCGTACCGCGGGGATCTCATCGCTGATTTCAGTAGGCTCAACCACGGCCAATCCCGCCGCCGGCAAACCCAGTTGATGGATCTGCCCCACGAGCGCTTCGCCGGCGCGAGCAAAACGCAGAAAGGCTTCCTGAGTTTCGTGTTCCAGAAGGCTGATATGGACAGCACGTTGAAAAGGCTCGGAATCTTGACCAGAAGCGGGTGCGCTCAAGACGGATCCTTGTTCTGCAAACAGAGGGGAAGGCTCAATGGGCGCCGGCGCCAAAGGCGGCATGAACGGCGGAATTTCGGGAATCGGGGCTGGAGGACGAGCGCTAGGTGCCAAAGCGGGTGGCACCTCGGAGGAAAGTTCCGCGGGCGTGTTCCCCGGCATGACAGGCGGGCCGTAAGCGACTTCCACCCATCCCAGGGGCGCCTTGGCAGGAGTCTTGGCGCCGTTTTCTTCAGGCAGGAAGAGAAGCCGTCCCAGGGCTTCGCGCTCAAGCGGAATTCGCGCGGCGATCAGGGAGCCGACGACTCCCAAAAGGCCGCTACGCTCTTCTTCGGGCCGCGCGGCCAGCGCGCAAACCGTATGGCGGTTGTCTCCCAGAATGCTCGGAATCAATCCGGCGCAGGAGGCGCCGGGACCGACCTCCAGGAAAAATCGCGCGCCCGCGCCATAGGCCCTGCGCACCAGTTCGACAAAAGAGATCGGCGTGACCGCCGCTTCGACAAACGACTCGGCGACGATGTCCGAAACAGGGGGCATCGCCGCGGGGCAACCGGCCAAAAACATGCGCATGCCAGGCACGAGGATCACCGGGCCATGATGCAGCGCCCGCCAGGCCTTGGCGATCGGCGCGGCCATCGGCCCATGCACCGAGGTGCCGCCGGGCAACCAGATCGGTTCGACTTTCAACTTCTGCGCGAGCGCCGCCACGCTTGCGCGGTCGCCGCCCACCAGGTTGAGGCGCGGCGTTAACTCGATGAGGGGGTAGGCTCTCTGTTCGGGTGCGATGGCCGAACGGATCGCACCGAGGTTCAACGCGAACAGCGCCTGCGCCCAGTCGACATTCGTACCCGCAGGCAAATTCCAGCTTTTGCGCACCGCGTCCCAGGGCCGCACGACATCGCGCACAAACAAGGACGAACTCATCAGTTCGCCGAGCATCTTGTCGCGCTGCGGCCAGGCGCCCAGGGCAAACATCATCGTCGATTCGCCCAGACTTTGCCCCAGGGCAAAGGCCGGTTCCATTCCAAGCGCGCCGAGAATGGCGGTGGCGAGACAGCCATGGCTGATCTGGGCCATGATCTGTTCGCGCGGATCGGCCGTGGCGGCATCGGCCGGGTTGCCGCTCCAGAATTTCAGAGGCACGAAGCTGGCCTGCGCCGAAACGCTCAGCGCGGCCTGGGCCTCCAGGACATCGGGGAACGCCAGCGCGAGCCGCCGTCCCATATCGAACGCGGCCTGGCCGGAACCGGGATAGACCAGGCAAATGCCAGCCTTGGGCCCCAGCGGCTCGGCCTGGAAGTAAACTTCGCCCGATCGTGTGGCGCCCGTTAGTCCGGGCGCGTCGCCCAGAAGGGCATGCGCCTGGGCAAGAAGTTCGTCAAGCGAGCCGTTGGCACGCAGGACCAGCGCCAATCCCAACTTGGCCTGGGGACGCGGCGCCGCCGCGCGCGCCCAGGCGTCCGCCAGATGCCGGGGCGAGGACCAGGCGCGCGATTGGGCCAAGGCCTCCAGGCGCGCGAGGGCGTTTTTGAGCAAATCGCGGTGATCTTCCTCGATGAGGAATAGCGCTTCAGGCCATATCTCGGGAGAGGGGCATCCGACCACGGCCGGCCTGGCCACTTCTTGCAACAGCAAGACGGAAGCATTCCCCTCGGCGCCAGCCGAAGCGATCATCGCGGTGCGGGGCCGATTCTCCCGGTCCACGAGCCAGGGCATCGGCTCGGTGGCCTGGATGAGCCCGATCAGATCGGGCCGGCCGCCCCCCGTTCTCGTGGTCGAATTCGCGAGCATGCCGTGACCGGGATAGCGGGCCGAATCAATCGCCTCCACCGCCCGCGCCAGTCGCTGCCACGCAGATAAGAACCCAAGAGACTTTTGAGAGGTCTGATGGGAGAAACCGTCGGCCGCTCCATCATCCAGGAATCGCAACCGGGGCTTGATGCGCGGACCGAAGAAGTCCCCCAACTCCCGATCCAGAGGGGAACTCAGGTCGCTTCCGCTGGCACTGGTTCCGAGCCAGGTCACCGCATCGGGATGGGAGGCCGCGCTGGCAAAACTACATTCCAGGGCCGCTTCGATCGCCCGGGCGGATTTCGGCGCGGCCGATTCGAAAGCGTCAAAGGAAGCGATGGCCGTGCCAAAGATTTTGGCCAATCCCGGTTTGGCGCGCCCCTGGGCCCCTGACTCTCTTTCCAGAACCAGGAGCAAGGCACCGCCGCAACCGCCTCCATCCGAGCCGGGCGGTAGCGTGGAACGCAAGTCATCGGGTGAAGTCACGGCTCCCACAATGACCCGATCGATCCCTTCGCCTGCCAACAACCCCTGGGCAACCCGCACCGCCTGGGACAGGCCCCCACTTCCCGACGAGACGGTGAAACAGGGACCGCCGAGCTTCAATTGACGGGCGATCCGGCTGGCGGCAATGCTCGCCAAACTTCCCATGACCTTGTTGGCGTCGAGCACCGAAGGAATGGCGGATTCATCAAATCCATCGGCCAACGCCTTCCAGCGCAAATGATGATTCGTGGTCGCCGGATCGAGAGCCACCTGCAAAACGACCGCGGTTGCCGGCTGTTCGGCCTCCCATTCCTTTTGGGCGGCCAGATCGCAAGCCGCCTCCAGGGCCCAGATCTGCTGGGGAAGCATCGACTGAATTTCGATCGGGGGAATACGAAAACGATTGCCGCCGACCCGGATGCGGCCGGGCACCTGGGCGTCGTTTTCCAGCAAACAGCCCGCGCGCGCCAGCGCCGTTACCTGTACGACCGGTTCCACCAGAGCGGCCGGCAGGGGCACTTCCGGCTGCGAAGGAACAGAGATCGAAACCGCCTTCGCGGGCGGCTCCTCGACCACGAGGTGGGCGTTGATGCCCCCGAAACCAAAGGCGCTGATTCCCGCCCGGCGTGGCCGATTTCCCCGCGCCGTCCACGAAGTATCGGTTTCCGGCAAAAACACCGGACAACCCGGATCGCCAAAATCTTTTTCTAATCCAACCGTTCCCGGCATCGCGGCGATGCGTTTGGCGGAAATGGCCCCAATCACCTTGGCCAGGGCCGCCCCGCCCGCGGCGGTTAGCAAATGGCCGATATTCCCCTTCACCGAGCCGATGGGTACTTTCGCCCGTGGATCGCGAGGCCCCAGGAGTTGACCAAGAGTTTCCAGTTCGACGCGGTCGCCGACGGGCGCTCCGGTGGCATGGCACTCGAAATAATCGGCATCGCCTTCGGCAAAGCCCGCGGCCCGGTAGGCCTGGCGCATGGCCCTGAGCTGGCCTTCGGTCGAGGGCGCGAGCAGACCGCCTTCGATATCGTTGCTCAGGCCGATTCCGGCGATCACGGCGAGAATTTCGTCTTGCGCCCTGCGCGCGTCGGCAAGGCGTTTGAGCACGAAGATGCCCGCGCCTTCGCCCACGATCAGGCCGTCGGCGGCACGGTCGAACGGCCGGCAGCGGCCCGTGGGGCTGAGCGCCCGCAACTGGCTGAAGCCCATCTGCGTGTACAGACTGTCGGGGCTCGAAACGCCACCGGCGAAGACCGCATCGAGGCGGCCCGCCATCAGTTCCAGCGCGGCCAGATGCAGCGAATAAAGCGACGAGGCGCACGCCGCGTCAAGTGTTTGATGTCCGCCGCCAAGACCCAGGTGGGCGGACAGTGCCGCCGAGGGCATGGCTACCGTCAAATCATCCCAAACGCTTGGTGAAGCGGCCGGCTTTCCCCGATTGCCGAACACCGCTTCGGCGCGGCGTGCGGCAGCCGTCGTGGGCAGAACTATATTCCCAAGGACGACGCCGATGCGCTGCGGATCGACCTGTTCGAGCTTGGCGCTCTTCCAGGCTTGAATCCCAGCATGGAGCGCCAGACGAATGGGAGGATCGTTCCATTCAGGTGGCGAAGGGGCGGGCCGCGCGGAAACTCCCGCGGTTTGCGGTGGCAAAGGATAAGGATCGATGGCGCAGACGGTGGTCGAGCGTACCTTGTCGGGGTGGATCCCCTCGCTTTCCCGAATTGCATCGGGAGGCAGGACCCATCGGCCCGCCGGAGGCTCGACCCCCATCCACTTGCCGGCAAGCACCGCGTTCCAGAGACCGCGCGGGTCCAATCCCCCCGGGAAAAGCCCGCCCATTCCCACGATCGCGATCGGGCAATCCCTATAGGAGATCTTTTTTGCCGCCATGAACTCCGACCCTATCAGGATGCCGCCACCTGGTTGCGTTGAAAGGCGTGGGACAGGGCGGGATCACTGATCGCTTCCACCCCTTCCATCCGGCCGATGAGCAAGCCCTGGTGGGTGAGGAAATCGATGTCCCCCCGAACCAGCCCCTGCAAGCAGCGTTCGATGCGCAACACCGCCCGGCAACCCTCGGCGGGGAAAACGCGGAACTGGCGATAGGCACGCACCAGCGCCGGCAAACAGGGAGCGCCAAGCTGGGCCTGGCTGAAGAGAATCATCATTTGGAAGGCGCAGTCGATCGCCAAGGGGTCAAGGATCCAGCGGGAACGGTGCGGTTGCGTCAGCCAGGCGGCGGGAGGCGGCGCGGTGCGCAGCCGGCACACGATGCCCGGATGCGAACCTTCCAGCGGCTCAAAACCTTCAATCTCCTCGATGCCGTGCCACGACGGACCATGGAAAAGCAGCTTTCCGTACCAGTCGCTTTTTTCAAAAGGAAACTTGCGCGCCGGAAAGGCATAGGGGGAATAGGGGGGTAAAGCCGGGTAAGATCCCATCGGGGCCAGTATCATTTGCCCGCGAACCAGTGGCGCCGATTTCTGCGTTCCCCTGGGTCCGCGAATTTCCACGGCAACCTTGGGTGAGTCTTCCGTGCCGATAAATCGGCCCGCGTGGGCGCTGATCTGCACCGGATGGCCCTGGTCGAGGCGCACACCATGAAGCACGCGCAACTCTTCAAACCCCACGACCTGATAGCCCGGGTTCAAATGACAGGAGGCCTGCCCCAGCCATTCGGAAAGCAGGGCCAGGGGCACGACGGGCCGGCCATCGAGCACATGATCGTCGAGGATCGGATGGCTGCCCCGGTCGATTAATCGATCAAACGCCCATTCCGGTCCTTGCGGCGTTTCTGCTTTTTCGGTGGGCTCTGCAGCAAGCACGGCGGCCACCGGCGCCGGCGTCGCCGGTGCCTCGGGCAGGCGCGATGACTGCGCCAGGGCCACCACTTCGGCCAAGGCCGGAGCCGATGGAGCGAAGATCTCGCGCACCAGAAAACGGGCGCCCTCGACCAGGGGAATCAGGCCCACGCCCTCGGCGGCGAAGATCGCCTTGAGGCCGGCGTTGACCATCCCCCCATCCCAGGGGCCCCAATCGACGACGCGCGTGCGGCAACCTGGCAAATTGCGCGCAAACCAGCGCGCCAGGGCAGCCAGCGATTCGTTCGCCACGGCGTAGTCGGCTTGACCCAGCCGGCCGAATCGCCCCGTGGAAGAACCGAAGAGCAACAGAAACTTCAAGTTCGATAGGTCGATCGGACTCAAGAGGTTGAGCAGGCCATCGACCTTGGTGCCGATGACGCGGTCCATTTGCGCGGTGGTCTTTTCGGCCAGGCGGCTATCGGCGAGCACGCCGGCGCCGTGGAGGATTCCTTTGACCGGACCATACCGACTTGTCAGGTCCGTGATCGTGCTTTGTGCCGCGTGCGCTTCTTGCACATCGAGCGGAACGTAGTGGGCCTGGATCCCGGCGGCTTCGAGTGAGCGCAGGTTTTCCCGTACTTCACGTGCGGCAAGCAGGGCGCTGGCGCGCTCCATGATCTGGCGCGGCGCAAGTTTTTCCGTTGTATGAGCGCCGATCGCCTTGCGGATTTCCGCTTCGCTGCTGATGCCAGCAAGCCATTGGGGTTCGGCACCGGGCAACGGGGTGCGGCCCAGGAGCACAAGCCGGCAGCCGGTGCGCAGGGCCAGTTCCCGGGAGCAGACCGCGGTCACGCCTCGCGCGCCGCCGGTCACGAGGACCAGATCGCCAGGCTCGATCGGCGAGGCCCCCGCTTCGAGCGGAGTCGTTTCGAGCAGGCTGAGCGCCCGGGGCTGGTCCCCTTCGAACATCGTCTCTTCAAAGCCGGGCCTGCCGATGGCATCGGCCACCGCTTTTTCGACCGGCCCGGCCACGCGGATCACCTGGGTGGCGACACCAGGAGCTTCCCAGCGGACCGTTTTGATGAGACCCGAAAGGCCTGACTGAACGAGCTGGGCCCGGCCTGGTAAGTGGGCCGTACCGTTTTCCGGCTCGCGCGCGATGAGGCAAACCTGGGCGGCGCCACGGCCGACCGACTCGCTTAAAAAAGGCAGCGCGGCCTGAACCCAGGCCAGGGCGCGATGTTCTGCCAGCGGGGCCAGGGCGCCAAATCCCACGGCCAAGAGGAGCATTTCCAGCCGCTCGGGAATTTGCGGCCGATCACCCAACAACGACAAATCGGCGCGGCATCCCTTGTGCCTGAGCGATTCCAAGAGCAGGCGCCCCGTTTGCGCATCGTCGGCAACGATGGCGATCCGCGTTCCGGGTCCGATCCAGGATTTCGGCGGATCTTGCGGCAGTTCACGAGCAACCAGGGCCCAGCGGGCCAGGTTGGAAGGTTCCGAAGCGACCGGGAAGGTCACCCCGGGAGCTTGAGGCCGGTTAGCGGCTGGCTCCCGTGGTGACCGTTCGGGAAAAAAAGCGGGGGGCCCTCCCGATAAGTGATCCGCCAGTTGTCTGAGCGTTCGCAGGGTGCCCATATGTTCGGCCCCCACGGGCGGGGCGCCCGGTAAGGCCTCCTGCACTGCCGAGAGGATCTCGACCCGTTTGATCGAATCGATTCCCAGGTCGGTGTCCAGCGCCATGTCCGGCTCCAGGCTTTCCTTGGGGTAGCCGGTCTTTTCGGAGATGATCGCGGTCAACACAGCGAGGGCAGAGCCGGAGGCGTCCGATTTTGGTTTGAGCGCGGCGGAACCATTGCGGGCCGGGACGGGAGCCTCGACCACGGCAGCGACGGCAGCAACCGGAGCCACCATGGGAGCTTTGGAACCGCCCGCAAGATAGTCGGCGAGTTGCCTCAGCGTGCGCAGCGTTCCCATATGCTCGGCGCCAATTTGCGGAGCGCCTGGCAACGCCTCTTGAACGGCCGAGAGGATTTCGACTCGCTTGATCGAGTCGATTCCCAGATCGGTGTCCAGGGCCATGTCGGCTTCGAGGCTGTCGATCGGGTAGCCGGTCTTTTCCGAAACGATGCGCGTGAGCAGGGCGAGGACGTCATCGTTCGCTGCCGATCGCGCAACGCTTTTTGGCGCGGGCACGGCGGGTGCGACGGGCGCCGGTTGCCATACCGGTTCGGGCACCTTGAGCAGCGGCACCTCTAAAGGGGTGGGCGCGGCCGGCGGGGCAACTTTCACCGGTGGGGCAATAGGCGCCACGGGCAGAGCCGCCGCGGCAGGAGCCACCGGTGCGGGTTTTGCCTGCTGTGCGACCGGGTAAGCAACCGGAGCCACCGGAGCCGGAATCGGCGCCGAAGCGATCACCGGGACCGGAGTTGGCACATGACCATTCAGGCTGCCCGTCATATAACGGGTCTGCTGTTCGATCAGCGATTGCAGCGTTTTTTGCGCCAGTTCCTGGCCTTCGAGGAATTGACGATGAAGCCTGGCTGTCTGCTCTTGCAGGCTTTGCAAGGCCGCCAGGCTTTCGCGGCCAAAGGCCAGAACAGGATGGGAGGACGACACGAGACTCACTCCCTGGTGGGTGGGACTGGGGGGGGCGGGGTTAGGTTGAGGATCCATGGAAGAAACCGGAGGTTCATCCTTTCTTGGCAAACTGGGGTTCGAGGCGGACCGCAGCGGTACCGCGGTTTCCCTTGCAGCCGTGGGACCTGGCACTGCAATGGGAGCAACGGATGATGGGCCCGGTGCGGGCAGGGCAAGAGTCTGAGGCTCGGCGCTTTTCGTCTTGGCCGGTAATTCCTTGTCGGTTTTGTCTTTCTTGGAGCCGGCGTTTTTGCGCAGGGCCCCATTGATGCCCACGGTGAATGCCGAACGGGTGGGCACCCGGTTCTCCCATTCCCCCTGGTCCCAGGCGGCCAGATCGACCGGAAGCCCAAGAACCGCCAGTTGCGCCAGAATTTGCGCCAGTGGAATCAGGTCCAAGCCAGGCGAAGGATCAAGCGCCAGACCAATGG
>Ga0208492_1000596_pt1 | contig 29194 bp, 23 predicted proteins | sample Subbioar_CSW14AB_FD_184820 | JGI IMG/M metagenome (GOLD analysis project Ga0208492, IMG submission 184820) | Serpentinite rock and fluid subsurface biosphere microbial communities from McLaughlin Reserve, California, USA - CR12Mar_CSW14AB (SPAdes) | ecosystem: Environmental > Terrestrial > Deep... | reverse complement strand
CGGCGCGGGCGGCGAGCCTGGCGGCGGCGCGTGGATGCCACTCGGTCAGGTCAACGTGCTGCGCGGACTACGCAGCAACGGCGCCATCGGCCATATGGCACCGACCCAGGATATGACCCTGGAAATCGTCTCCCTGCTGTTCGATTACATCCTGCAGGACAAATCCATTCCCGATGCCTTGAAGGCCTTGCTCGGACGCCTGCAGATCCCGGTGCTGAAGGTCGCGATCCTCGAGCGTGAGGTGTTCTCCCACAAGACCCATCCCGCCCGGCGGCTGCTCGATACCCTGGCGCGCGCAGCGGTCGGATGGTACGAGGGCCTGCCCCAGTCCGACGCCTTGTACGACAAGATGGAGCAGGCCGTCGATCGCATCGTCACCGAGTTCGACGACGACGTGGCCTTGTTCCAGGCGGTGCTCGACGACTTCACCGCCTTCATCGAACACGAGAGCAGCCATGCCGAGCAGCGCGCCGAAAAATCCTCGCGCTCGCTGCGTACCCGTGAACAGATCGTGCTCGCCAAGATGGCGGTCGATGAAGAATTGCGCACCCGTCTGAAAGATCAGGACGTGCGCGAATTCGTGCAGAACTTCGTGCTCGACTACTGGCGTCAACTGCTGATCATTTCCCATGTCGAGCATGGTGTCGGCAGCGAGGAATGGCAGGACCAGCTCGGCACTGTCGATGAACTGGTGTGGTCGGTGCAGCCCAAGACCACGGCCGAGGATCGCAAGGAATTGAGTGCGCGCCTGCCGCGCATGTTGAAGAGCATCAAGCGCGGCATGGTCGCCCTGGAAATGCCGCCGACTGAATGTTCGAAATTCCTGAGCATGCTCGCCAGCCTGCACGTGGTCGCGATCAAGCACATCGAGGAATCGAGCATCGCCGCCCGCAAGCTGAGCCACGGTGCGGAGGTCGCGCCGCCGACGCCCGCCAAGATCACCGATATCAACGACCCGTCCAGCGAAGAATTCGTCAAACGCGGCCTGGCTCGAATCTTCGAGCGCAAGGTCGGCGAACCCATTGAACTCGACATCGACTTCTCGGCCTTTGAGGTCGAGCAGACCATCGATGATCCGCTCGATCATTTCACCGACGAGGTTCCGAACGATGCCGATCTGGAACGCTATGTCGAGGAGATCACCACGCTCGATCTCGGCGACTGGATGGAATTCACCGATGCCGGCGGCACTGTCGCGCGCGGTCGTTTCACGTGGATCAGCCCGACCACCGGTCGCTATCTGTTCACCAATCGCCAGGGCGACATGATGCGCGACACCACGCTCATCGATCTCGCTCAGCAGTTGAAGGAAAAGCGCGCCATCATCATTCGTGCCGAAGCAGACCCGTTGTTCGATCGCGTGCTGGGTGAGTTGATCGACAAACTCGAAGCGCAGACCGCGGCGGCCTGAGCAGCACGGCCCGCTCAGGGCCGGTCCGCGCTTACCGGATTGGCCGCCGCGTCCCAGCTCACCTGCAGATGACGCGGGCCGCGGAACGAGGTATTGGCTGAGTACTGCCAGCTCTGCCCCGGCACCAGCTGCATGTGGGGCAGACGACGGCTCAGTTCCTCCAGCATCACCTTCAGCTCGAGGCGCGCGAGTGGCGCCCCCAGGCAGAGATGCGCGCCATGGCCGAAGGACACATGCCGACGGGCGTTGCCGCGCTCGATATCGAAGGCCTCACCATCGGCGAACAAGGCCGGATCGTGATTGGCGGCGCCGCTGTAGATGAGCAGTTTGGCGCCGGCCGGAATGCTGACACCCTGCAAGGTCACCGCCTCACGGGTACGGCGTCGCCAGGCGATGACCGACGACACCGCGCGCAGACATTCCTCGACCGCATTCGGAATCAGGCGCGCGTCGGCGCACAAGCGCTGCCACTGCTCGCGATGCTCGAGCAGGATGCGCATGGCGTTGCCGGCCTGACTGGTGGTGGTCTCGTGACCGGCATAGAGAAAATTCGGCAGCAGGCTCGCGACGTACTCCTCGGGAAAGAGTCCGGGATCTTCGAGATGGGCCTGGATGTAATCATTGGCCAGCGCCGCGTCGTCGCCGGCCGCTTTCGCGCGGCGTATGTGCATGCGACTGTATTCGTAATACGCACCCATCATCTCGGCCAGCCGATTCTGTTCCTGTTCGCTGGGGTGACCCCACACGAACAGCGCCAGCGGGCCGGCGTAGGCCTTGACCTGGTCGACCTCGGCATCCGGCACACCAAAGAATTTGAACACCACCAGCGCCGGCAGCTCGTAGAAGAGTTCAGCCACCAGGTCCGCACTGCCACGCGCTACGAAGCGATCCAGCAGGCGCGTAACCACCTCGCGCACGAAAGGTTCGAGCGCCTTCATGCGCTGCGGCGAAAACGCCCGCGCGAGGCGCTTGCGGCGCTCGTGATGGAGCGGCGGGTCTTCGTTGACCAGGGCTGGACCGGGTTGAAAGCCGCGACGCTGCATGATGTCGACGGTCGATGCAAAAGGCGGCACGATGGCATCCAGGGTGATCAGCGCGGAGTAACGCTGTTGATCGACGAAGCAGGTTTGCACATCCTGGTAGCGGGTCACCACCCAGTAGTCGAGTTCGGCGCTGTAGAACACCGGCTCCTGTTCGCGCAGCGCGCGCAGGTGCGGATAGGGATCGGCAAGGTAGTCGACGGCAAACGGGTCAAAGCCGCGGGCGGCGGCGCTGTGGGGGCAGACACTGGACATGGAGGGCCTCCTCGGTCGGACGGTGAGTGGCGATGACGGGCGCGCCCGGCGGGCCGCGCTTGCCCTGCCCGGCGGGGTAACGCGCACAATAGCGAGGGACGGGCCGCGGGGCAGGGACGGCAGCGCACAAAGAGCCGGCCCACAGTGCACTGCGAACGTGAGCGCAACGCAGGGGAGCAAGGTTGATGCACGAAACCGTGAACAGCTGGTCAACCGGCGATGTCGCGCCACGCCGCGCGCTTGCCTACTGGAACGAACTCCTGTCGGACAAAGTGCTCAAGCTCGCGGTGCGCAGCCGTGGCGCGGCCGGTTTTGGTGGACACATGACCGGTTCGATGCTTGGTCGGGGCCGCGTCTACCTCATCGCCGCGCATGACGACCAGGACATCCGTCATGGGCGCGACGGCGTCGCGGGTCGCGCTGACGATGCGCTGTGTCTGGTGCACATGCGTGCGGGCGCCCTGCATATCGAAGCGCGCGGCAGGGACGCCGACCTCGTACCCGGCGACTGTGTCCTGCTCGACAGCAAGGAACGTTTCGACTTTCGGCTGCCGGAACGCAGTGCTTCGCTGGTGCTGCGTTTCACCGCGCCGTGGTTGCGACGCTGGATGCCGCATTACGAAGACCATACCGCGCGACGCATCGCCGGCGACCAGGGCTGGGGCCAGACCTTGTCCCACGCGCTCGCCCAACTCGATCCGCGCACCCTGCACGAGTTGTCCCTCGGCGGGAGCGATATCGCCGACCAGGTCGGCGGGCTGCTGGCACTGGCCTGCGGTCATCGCGGCGCGACCACCCGTCATGGCCACGCATTGCGCATCCGCATCGAGACGACCATTCGCGAACGCGCCGCCGAAGCGGGCGTCGATCCGGCCGCCGTGGCGGCCGAAGTCGGGATATCCAAACGCTATCTGCACAAACTGCTCGCCACCGAGGGCCTGACTTTCGGTGAACTGCTCTACGGCGCTCGGCTGGAGATCGCCACGCGCCTGCTCGCCAATCCTCGTCTAGCCCATCTCGGCATTGCCGAGATTGCCGCGAGCGCGGGCTTCGCCGATGCCAGCCACCTCGGCCGACGCCTGCGTGCCCGCCATGGCATGAGTCCCAGCGCGTATCGCGCATCGCGCTGAGCACGCTCGCGCGCCTCGGCCCTCGCGGCGCGCCTGTGCCGCTGGCTTGTCAGCGCCGCGCAATTATTAATATATTAATGATTAATTCATGAACCACGGGCGGTCGCATCCAGATGGCGATGCAGGATTTCAGTCACTCCCTGCCCATGCTGCTGTATCGCGCGCTGGACGCCGTGATGCCGCGCTTTCGTCGCATCTTCACCGCCGCGGGACTCACTGAACAGCAGTGGCGGGTGCTGCGGGTGCTGTGGGAACAAGAGGAGATTCCCCAGAACGCGCTGGCTGGCCTGACCCTGATTCCGCAACCGAGCTTGATAGGCGTGCTCGACCGCCTCGCCAGCAATGGCCTCATCGAACGGCGGCGCTCGCAGACCGACCGGCGCGTGATGTATGTGGCCGCGACCCGCGCTGGCCGACGCCTCGAGGAGAAGCTCATGCCGCAGGTGGCCAAGGTCTACGCCGAACTCAAGGCATCCCTGGACGACGACACCTGGGCGCAACTGGAACTCGGCCTGCGACGCCTGGCCGGCGAGCCAGCTTCGGCGTCCGCCGTGGTGTCGCCCGCGCCCTTAATCCGCAAGAGGAAGAAAACATGAGCACAGCGAGCGCCGGCACCGGCATACGTAACGGTCGTCAATATCTGGCGGGCCTCGAGGACGGTCGCGAAGTGTGGCTGGCGGGCAAGCGCGTCGCCGATGTCACCCGCGAGCCCGGCCTGTGCCGCGGCGCACATACCCTGGCCGGCTTCATGGACAGGCAGTTCGAGCCGGGCCTCGCTGACAAACTCACCTATGAGGAGGGCGGCCGACGTTATGGCATGTCGTTTCTGACTCCGCGTTCGGCGGCCGATGTCGCGCGACGCGGTGCGGCCTTCTACGAGTGGGCGACGTGGTCGAATGGCATGTTCGGTCGCACCCCGGATTACAAGAACGCTTCGGTCATGGCATTTGCCGCCGGCGCCGATTTTCTTGCGCAAGGGCGACCCGAATTCGCCGACAACATGCGCCGCTACTATGAGTTCGTGCGCGACAACGACAAAGTGCTGACCCACACCCTGGTCAACCCGACCTTCAATCACGCCCAGGCCAAGGAAGGCAAATACAGCGACAAGGTCGCCTTGCAAATCGTCAAGGAAACCGACGCCGGCATTGTCGTCAACGGCGCGCGGCTGCTGGCGACGCTCGGCCCCCACGCCGACGAAATCGAAGTGTTCCCCTCGACCCTGCTGACCGCGTCGCCCGAGAACCTGCCCTTCGCCTTCGCCTTTGCGCTGCCGGTCGGCACGCCGGGCATACGCCTCATCTGTCGCGACACCTACGATCTTTCGCAATCCCACTACGATGCCCCGCTCGCCTCGCGTTTCGAGGAAATGGATGCCGTGGTGGTGTTCGACAATGTGCTCGTGCCCTGGGAGCGGGTGTTCATGTATCGAGAGCCGCTGCTGTGCAATCGCGCGTTCTCGGAAACCAACGCCGTCATCCACATGATGCACCAGGTGGTGTGCGGCAAGCTGGCCAAGGCCGAGTTCATCGTCGGCCTGTTGTGCGCCATGGCGCGCGCCACGGGCAAAGACAAGGACATGGAGATCAAGGCGCAGATTGCCGAGGCGATGTGGATGGTCGAGAGCGTGCGTGCCTTCCGCTATGCCGGCGAAGGTCAGGCCCACGCCGACCAGCGCGGTGTCTACGTGCCGCTGCGGCGCCCGCTCGACACCTCGCGCAATCTCTTTCCGAAGATGTACCCGCGACTCATCGAACTGGTGCAGTTGCTGGGTTCGAGTTCGCTGATGGCGATACCTTGCGAAGCGGATTTCGCCAACGGCATCAGCGGCGATGTCTCCCAGTACTTCCAAACCATCAATCTCGAGAGCCGTGATCGCGTGGCGCTGTTCCGCCTTGCCCACGATGTCGCGATCTCTGCCTTTGGCAGCCGTCAGACGCTGTACGAGCGCTTCTTCTTCGGCCCGCAGACCGTGATGGCCTCGATCTACTACGACCTCTACAACAAGGATGAAATGATCGCGCGAGTCGAGGAGTTGCTGCAGCGGAGCTGAGCGATGCGGCCTTCGTCCATTCTTCAGCAGGCCCGAATTCGTTCGCACATTCAGTGCCGGCCGAAGCGTCACAGCTTGCCATTGGATGTGCGATTGAATTCGCACCTGCGGCCGGCAGGGAAGTCTGGCCGTTATGACTCGCCCTCGCCCTCGCCCAGGGCCGCCGAAAACTCGGCCAGCAGGGCATACAGGGTCTCCAGCTTTTCCACGCCGAATTCGTCGGCAATGCCGGCGTACAAGCGCTCGGAATCCGGCGCGACCTCATCGAACAGTGCGCGCCCCCTCGCCGTCAGCTCAAACAGGACGCGCCTCTGGTCGCTGGCATGGGCGCCGCGCTTCACCCAGCCCATGGCTTCGAAGTTCTGCAGTATGCGCGTCAGGCTCGGCGCCAGTAGAAAACTGCGCCGCGCCAGTTCGCGCCCGTCCACGCCGCCGGCCGCCGCCAGCACGCGGATCACGCGCCATTGCTGCTCGGTCAGCCCATGGCTGCGCAACATCGGTCGGAAGCGCGCCATGGCCGCTTCACGTGCTTTCAACAGTTGCAGCGGCAACGACAACTCGATGTCGCGCATGAAGCCGCTGGCCCGCGCGCGGCGGGCGCGGCCGCTGGCCAGTGCCTTGCTCACGCGTCTTGCGTCGCCACCGCCAGCAGGCCGGCGCGCTCCAGCACGCCATCGAGTCGGCGCTCGAGTTCTGCCGTCGCCGGCACCATGGGCAGACGATGTTCATTGGTGGCCAACAGGCCGAGCTTCTTCATCATGTACTTCATCGGGATCGGATTGGTGTCGTAGAACACCGCCTGGTTGATCTCGAGCAGCCGCTGGTGCAGCGCGCGGCCCGTCGCCATGTCACCCTTCCACACCGCTTCGCACATCTGCGACAACACGCCGGGGCGCAGATTGCCGACTGCATTCATGAGGCCACAGGCGCCGATCGCCATCATCGGAAAGGACAGCTCCTCGAGGCCGACGAAAATCCTGAACTCGTCGCCGAAAGCGCCGAGGCATTCACTGACGAAGCCGAGATCGTTGACCGCGTGCTTCATGCCGATGAAATGCGGTGACTGCTCGCGGATCTGCTTCATGGAATCCAGCGTGACATTGACCGCCGCGCGGCCGGGGATGTGATAAATCATCCACGGCACTTCATGCTGGGCGGCGAGCGTCAGGTAGTACTGCACCAGACCGCGCTGCGGCGGACGGATGTAATAAGGCGTGACCACCAGCAACGCATCGACGCCGGCCTTGACCGCATGGCGGGTCAGTTCCTCGGTCTCGGCGAAGGACTGCGAACCGGTCGCGGCCACCACCGGCGCGCGGCCGTGCACGGTCGCCATGGCGATATCCACCAGGCGGTTGCGCTCGGCGGTGGTGAGGGTGGACGGCTCACTGGTGGTGCCGTTGACCAATACGCCGTGGGAACCGTTGGCGACCTGATATTCCACCAGGCGGGCATAGGTCTCGTAGTCCACCGCGCCGTTCTTGAATGGGGTGACGATGGGCGGAATCGAGCCTTTCAGTGTCTGTGGATTCGACATCGCGTTGTCCTCGTGCGACGGGTGAGTGGGCGCGCTCGCCTTGACCTCGGCGGCGCCGCGAGTATAGTTAACATGTTAATCGCTTGCAACGCGGGAGCTCTGTACTCATGCCCCATATCACCATCGAATACACGGCCAATCTGGCGCCGGAACTGCAGCTCACGCCACTCATGGCGGCGCTGCATGAAGTGGCCGCCGGTATCGAGGCCTTTCCGCTCGCCGGCCTGCGCACCCGCGCCGAGCGCCGTGATGATTACCTCATCGCCGATGGTCATCCCGACAATGCCTTCGTCCATCTCACGCTGCGCATCGCCCATGGCCGCACGCTGGAAGTACGCAAGGCGGCGGGCGATGCGCTGTTCGAGACTTTGGTCCGCGAACTACAACCTTTGATCGACAGGCGGCCATTGGCGCTGTCCTTCGAGATCAGCGAAATCGACCCGGTACTGAACTACAAGGGCGGCAATATCCGCGAATACATGGCCAGGCGCGGCACGGCCTGAAGGAACACCCCATGGCAACGCCCCTCGAAGACAACATCAAGGCCGCCGATGCACTGCTCGCGCGCTTTCGTAGCGCGCCTCTCCCGCATTTCATCAATGGCCAGCCACATGCCGGCCGCAGCGGCAAGACCTTCGACAATCTGACACCCATCGACAACAGCGTCATCGGCCCGGTATCCGCCGGCAACGCCGAGGATATCGACCTTGCGTGCAGGGCCGCGCAAGCGGCCTTCCCCGCCTGGCGCGATATGGCGGGCGATGAGCGCAAGGCGCTGCTGCATCGCGTGGCCGATGCCATCGAAGCACGCGCCCCCGACATCGCGCTGGTCGAAAGCCATGACTGCGGTCAGGCTCTGCGCTTCATGAGCAAGGCGGCGGTACGTGGCGCGGAGAACTTCCGCTTTTTCGCCGATCGCGCACCGGCGGCCAGGGACGGCCAGTCGCTGCCGGCCGATGAACACATCAATTATTCCTTGCGTCAGCCCATCGGCCCGGTCGGCGTGATTACGCCCTGGAACACGCCGTTCATGCTCTCCACCTGGAAGATCGCGCCGGCGCTCGCCGCCGGTTGCACGGTGGTGCACAAGCCCGCGGAATGGTCGCCGCTGTCGGCCATGTTGTTGGCGGAGATCGCCCATCAGGCGGGCCTGCCGCCCGGCGTATGGAACGTGGTGCAGGGCCTCGGTGAAGACGCCGGCAAACCACTGACCGAGCATCCGGCCATCAAGGCGGTGGCCTTCGTCGGCGAATCCATCACCGGCAGCCACATCATGCGCCAGGGCGCGGCGAGCTTGAAGCGCGTGCACTTCGAACTCGGCGGCAAGAATCCCGTCATCGTCTTCGATGACGCGGATCTCGAGCGCGCGCTCGATGCGGTGGTGTTCATGATTTACAGCCTGAACGGCGAACGCTGCACGTCTTCCAGCCGCCTGCTGGTGCAGGAGTCCATTGCGCCGGCCTTCATCGAGAAATTGCAGGCGCGTATCGCGCGCCTCAAGGTCGGTCATCCGCTCGATCCGGCGACCGAAATCGGCCCGCTGGTGCATCGCCATCACTACGACAAGGTCTGCAGCTATTTCGACATCGCGCGTAAGGATGGCGCGACGATTGCCGCCGGCGGGCGACGCGCGGCTGTGAACGACAGCGGCAATTATGTCGAGCCGACCTTGTTCGTCGGCGCCCGCAATGACATGCGCATCGCGCAGGAGGAAATCTTCGGGCCGGTCCTGACCGCCATCACCTTCAAGGACGAATCCGAGGCCCTCGCCCTTGCCAACGACATCCCTTATGGCTTGACTGCCTATGTATGGACCGGCGATGTCGGCCGCAGTCACCGGCTCGCGCGCGCCCTGGACGCCGGCATGGTGTGGGTGAACTCCGAGAACAACCGCCATCTGCCGACGCCCTTCGGCGGCATGAAGGCCAGCGGCATCGGGCGCGACGGCGGCGATTACAGCTTTGAGTTCTACATGGAAACCAAGAACGTATGCGTAGCGCTCGGCACCCACGCGATACCGAAACTGGGGGCATGATGAGTCTCTATCAATTGCAGAAATTCCTGTACGTGTTGAACCGCGAACCGCAAGCCCAGACACAATACAAGCAGGATATCGAAGGCCTGCTGCAGCGTTACGACTTGAGCGAGGAAGAGCAACGCGCCCTGCGCGAAGGCGACATCGGCCTGCTCTACGTGCTGGGGGTCAACGGCCAGATTCTCATGCATTACGCGGCGTTTCGCGGCATCGCCTGGTTCGACTACCTGGACCTCATGCGCGAAGGCATCCGCAAGTACGGGCCGGTGCGCGCCGGGGTCTATGCGATGACGGGCGGTGGCGCGAGCTTCACCGCCGAAGGAGCGAAAGCATGAGTCTGGTCTATGCGGGTGTCTGCAGTCATGGCCCCGGCATGACCGGGCGCGCCCATCTGGTCGAAAACACGGCGCGACGCGACGAGTTGTTCGGCAAGATGGAGGTCATGCGTCAGGAAATAGCGGCGAGTGGCGCCGATGCCTTGCTGGTGGTGGCGGCCGAACACTTCGCCAATTTCTTCATGAACAACATGCCGGCGTTCTGCATCGGCATGGCCGACAGCTACGAGGGGCCGATTGAAGATCCGGACTGGCTGCGCATTGCCCGCACCCGCGTGCCGGGCAACGCCGACTTGAGTCGTCGACTGATACGCGAAGTGATGCAGACCGTCGATACCGCCTACGCCGAGGAATGGAAGTTCGACCACGGCATCATGGTGCCGCTGCATTTCCTGACACCCGAATACTGTCTGCCGATCATTCCCGCCAACATCAATTGCCAGGGACCGCCGCTCACACCACTCGCGCGGGCCTGGGCCTTCGGCGAGGCCTTGCGCCGCGCCTGCGACGCGGTGCCGGAGAAGATTGCGCTTCTCGGCACCGGCGGCATTTCCCATTGGCCGGCGACGCCGGACTCGGGAAAGATCAACGAAGCCTGGGACAGGGAATTCCTCGACCGATTGCTGCGGCAGGATCGCGCGGCGCTGACGTCCTACACCGATGAGGAGACCTATCGCGACGGTGGCCAGGGCGGCTTCGAGATCCGCACCTATATCGCGACCGCGGCGGCGGCGCGGGGAGTCGGTGAGTTGCAGTACTACACGGCGGAGCTGCCGTTGTTCGCGGTGGGCTGCACGGTGGCGCGGTTCGCGATCGCGTGAAGGTGGGAGACGGATCGGAATCCGCCCCTCTCCCCGTCGGTGCGAATTCATTCGCGCGTTCAAGCCGTAGCACGAACCTGTCGGCGCGCCCTGAGTGTGCGAATGGATTCGCACCTACGAACAACGCAGATATTCCGCGGCTTGCACCAGCGCGCGCAACTTTCCAAACGCCGCCTCGCGCGTCAGATACTTCATGCCGCAGTCCGGCGCGGGCATGAGCCGCTCGGGTGCCACATAGGGTAAAGCGCGTCGAATGCGCTCGACGAGCGTCGCGACGCTTTCGACTTCGTTGGTCGATAGATCCAGCACGCCCAGCACGATGGTCTTGCCGGACAGTACAGCGAGTACTCCGAGATCCAGATGGGGCTGAGCCGCTTCGATGGAGATCTGATCGACCACGCAGTCGGCGAGCTGCGCGAGGAAGGCGTAGGCCTTGGGCTTTTGCGGCGAGACAATGAAGCCATAGCCGAAGCATAAATGGATGCAGGTCGTTGCCGACACGCCTTCCAGGGCGCGATTGATCGCGTTCACGCCATAGCGATTCGCGCCGTCGGGATCATCGCGCAGCCACGGCTCGTCGAGCTGAATAACGTCGGCGCCGGCCGCGGCCAGATCGCGTACTTCTTCGTTGACCGCGGCGGCATAGGCCATCGCCACCGCTTCCGCATCGCCGTAGTGGCGGTCATAAGCCTGCTTGCTCAACGTGAATGGCCCGGGCAGGGTGATCTTCACCGCGCGGTCGGTATTGGCCTTCAGGAAGCGGAGGTCCTCCACTTCCACCGCGACGGGGCGTGAGATGGGCGCGACGATACGCGGCAGCGGCACCTCGAAGCCTTGCACGTGGCGGATGAAAGGATGCTCCAGATCCAAGCCCTGCAAGGACGTCGCAAAGCGATTCGAATAACTCTCGCGGCGCATCTCGCCATCGGTGATGAGATCGATGCCGGCCCGTTCCTGCTCGCGGATGGCGAGCAGGGTGGCATCGTTCTGCGCCTCGCTCAGCCACGGTTCTGCCACCCGCCAGATGTCCGGTGCGCGAATGCGCGGCACGACCTTGGCGCGCAACTTGTCTTGATCGACCAGCCATGCCGGTTGCGGGTAGCTGCCGACGACGGTGGTCAGGAACGGCTGGTCGAATTTCACGCGGCACCCTCGCGCAGACTTTCGTGGTTGCTCGACCATAGCATGGGTGACGCTGCGCCGTGCCCGCTCCTACAATTCCGGCGCACGAAGACAGGAATACACCGATGAAACTCGCAAGCCTGAAGCAAGGCGGCCGCGACGGCACGCTGGTGGTGGTCGATACCGCCCTGACCCGCGCGGTGGCGGTGCCGGACATCGCCGCGAGCCTGCAGCAGGCACTGGACCACTGGGCCGAGAGCGCACCGCGACTCGCGCAAGTGAGCGTCGCGCTCAATGCCGGCGCGCTTGACGACGTATTCGCTTTCGCCCCGCAGGCCTGCGCGAGCCCGCTGCCGCGGGCCTACCAGTTCCTCGACGGCTCGGTGTATCTGCATCACATGGAAAAGGCGCGGCGCGCGCGCGGTGTCGACATGCCGCCCAACTACGAGACCGAGCCCTTGCTGTACCAGGGGCTGTCCGACAGCTTTCACGGGCCCTGCGACGACGTGCCGTTCGCGAGCGAGGACCTCGAAATCGACTGCGAAGCCGAAATCGCCATCGTCACCGACGACGTGCCCATGGGCGTGAATGCCGTCGAGGCCGCGTCCCACATCAAACTCATCATGCTCATGAACGACTGGACCGCGCGCGCGCTGACCCGCAGCGAACTGCCCAAGGGCTTTGGCTTCGTGCAGAGCAAGCCGGCCTGTTCGTTCTCGCCGGTGGCGGTGACGCCGGAAGAATTCGGCGCGGCCTGGGACGGCGCGCGCCTGTCGCTGCCGCTGCTCTGTGAGGTCAACGGCATGCACCTCGGCTGCCCCGATGCCGGCGCCGACATGTTCTTCACCTACCCCGAACTCATCGCCCACGCCGCGCGCACGCGGCGCCTCTCGGCCGGCACCATCATCGGCGCCGGCGCTGTCTCGAACCGCGATCCGACCACCGGCCACGGTTGCATCGCCGAGGCGCGGGTCGACGAGCAGGTCACGCGCGGTGCGCCGCATACGCCCTGGCTGCGCTTTGGCGATCGCGTGCGCATCGGCCTCAGGGATGCGGGTGGCCTCTCGGTATGCGGAGCGATCGACCAGCGCGTCGTCAAGGCCGTGTAAACGAATCGGAAATGCGCGGCCGGCGAACGGGTGGCTTTCCCGGGCGGCTTTACCCTGCGTGCGCACAAGACCTGCGAGCAGAGCTCGCAGGTCTTGTGATATCCAACCGTGCGTCGCTTTGAGAAAGGCTCGCGCCTCAGACCTTGTAGCCGCCGTCCACCGACAGCACCTGGCCGGTGATGCCGTGGCCGGCATCGGAGGCGATCAAGACCGCCATCGGCCCGAGTTCATCAGGCTCGACGATGCGGTTCTGCAGGCATTCGGCCGAGGCCTTGGCCTTGGCGGTCGCGGCGTCCACGCCCCACGCGGCACCGAGCATGTCCCAATCGAGCAGCGAGGTATTGGTCCAGCCCGGGCACAGACAGTTGACCGTCACGCCGTGCTGCGCCACTTCGGTCGCCATGCCGCGGGTCAAACCCACGATGCCGTGCTTGGCGGCGGTATAGGCGAGCAGACCACCACCGCGCTTCGCATAGCCCGAGCCGATGTGGATGATGCGGCCCCAGCCCTGCTTGATCATGTGCGGCAAGGCTTCGCGCGACATGCGCTGCGCCGAGACCAGGTTCAACATGATGTTGGCGACGAAGGCTTCGTCTTCGTGGCTGGCGGCGGCGAGGCCAGTGGGGGTCTTGGGCATCGCCACGCCGCCGGCGTTGTTGAACAGAATGTGGATGGCGCCGAGCTTGTCGACCACGGTCGCGACCGCGCGCTGACCATCCTCATAGCTCATGGCATCGGCGACCACCGCAAGACCGCGCACGCCATGGGCTTCAATCTCTTTCACCACTGACGCGAGTTCCGAGGCAGTACGTGAGGTGATGGCGACGTCGGCGCCGGCCTGCGCATAGGCCAGCGCGATAGAGCGGCCGATGCCGCGTCCGCCACCCGTGACCAATGCCACTCGATTGCTCAAAGTCCCCATGCTGAATATCACTCCGTATCTGGTTTGTATGTCCATTGCGCGCGCTGCGTGCGGCGCGGCTGGGCGGCATTGTCGCCCCGCAAGGCGCGTATTGCACGGCACGCCAGCCGCGCCGCGTTGACCGCGATCAATGCCCCCGGGCGGTAGCGGTGGACGATCTTCTTTGGCTAACATGACCCGCCCGCTCGGACCCGCGCGGGCAGGCATTCGAGGCGGAGCGAACATATGAGCAAGGGCATGGACATCGTAGTGATCGGCAGCGGCTTTGGCGGCTCGGTCAGCGCCGCAAGGCTGGCGGAAGCGGGGTTCCCCGTCACCCTGCTGGAACGCGGGCCCTGGCGCGACACCGTGCCGGTGCGCTCGATGGGTATCGCCAAGCGCTCGGCGCTGCCGCGCGGCTGGCAGTTGCCGACCCGCCTGCTGCGCGCGGTCGGCGGCAACTGGATGCCCGGCAGCCGCCTGAAGCTCAACAAGCACGGCCTGTTCGAACTGTTCTTCGCCAAGGGCGTGACCATCGCCTGCTCGTCGAACGTCGGCGGCGGCAGCCATGTCTATTCGGCGGTCAACGTGCGGCCGCTGGCCGAAAAATACTGGGAAGGTCATCACGAGGCGATTTCCGACGCGGTGATGTCGCCCCACTACGACGCGGTGCTGGAGCGCATGGGCTCGACCACGCCCATGGCCGACCACCGCATTCCCAATACCTCGGCCGCGCGCTTCAAGGACAATCCGGTATTGGAACCGGCCGCGCCGCCGCCCGACCCGCGCCTGGGCTATCTGCTGCCCGAAGATCCCGACAACCCGGTCAAGATCACCGACGACCATGGCGTCGAGCGCTATGAGGTCGATTACAAAGGGAATGACGACGGCTTCCTGGGTTCGCCCAAGGGCGGCAAGACCACGCTGGATGCGGTCTACCTGGCGCCGGCCTTGAAGCGCGGCCTGAATGTGCGCGACATGGCGGAAGTGACAGCCATCGTGCGTCTCGGCAATGAGCCCGACGCGCGTTATCGCATCGAGTACATCGACCATCACAGCGGCCAGCGTGAAGCGATTACCGCCAGCCATGTGATCCTCGCCGCCGGCACGCTCAACACCCTGCGTATTCTTCTGCACAGCCGCGACGTCATCGGCGGACTGACCGGCATGCCGCAGCTCGGCAAGCACTTCGGCAGCAACGGCGATTATTTCGGCTTCTGGGATTACAACGAACCCGGACTCAATCAGACCTTGGGCCTGCCGACCACCGGCGGCGTGCGGCCGCGCGGCGACAGCGAAGCGCCGATGATAGGCGGCGGCGGTCTGCCCTCGGTCGACAGCTATCCCCTGCCCAAGGCCCTGCGCGAACGCTTGAAGCGTGGCACCATGATTGCGGGTCTCGGCGAAGACGACATGTGCGGCACGGTGTCCTTGCGCCGTGGCAAATTGAATATCGAGTACGACACCAGCCGCAGCCCGATCTTCAAGCGCATCAAAGACACCTTCAACAAGATGGCCGCGCAGACCGGCAAGAAGATCTATGCGCCCAGGACGCCCATCACCGTGCATCCGACCGGCGGCGCCTGTCTCGGCACGAGCATCGAGAATGGTGTGGTCGGCGCCGACGGTCAGGTGTTCGACAATCCCGGCTTATATGTAGCCGATGCCGCCGCCCTGCCCCGTGCACCGGGCGGTCCGCCGTCCATGACCATCGCCGCGTGGTCGGATCATCTGGCCACGGAATTCATCGCCAGACACCGACCGCGCTGAGCGATGGTGGCCGGCACCTCAGCGGTGCCGGCCATGCGCGCGCCTTACTTCGCGGCTTTCTTCTTCGCCACTTTCTTCTTGGTCGCCTTCCTGGCGGCACCTGATTTCTTCACCGGCGCCAGCGCGTCGAACAAACGCGACTTCGGATATTCCGCGCCGACCACGTGTTGCAGCGTGCCGAGTCTCACCACCTGGTAGGTGCGCACGCGGAAGGCCGGGTCGCAGGACATGCGCACATAGAGATCGCGCGGCGTGACGCCGTAGTCCTCCTCCAGCCATTCCATGAGATTGCGCGTGGCGTCATAGACCGCATGCTCCATCGGCAGGTTGATGCCGACCGCGACGATGCTGTCACCCTTGTCGATACGCACGCAGGGCAGGCGCTTGTTCTTGATGACGGTGCAGGACAGTTGCACCGTGGCACGCGTCTCATCGGCAATGCCGGTGAACTCCGTGTCGCCCTGTCCGCCATGCACGTCGCCGACGTAGAGCAGGCCGCCGTCGTTATAGGAATTGAGATAGATGGTGTTGCCGGGCGCGATGTCGCGGCAATCGATGTTGCCGCCGAAGGGTCCCTGGCCAAGCACCGAGGTCACCACTTCGCGCTCGGGCGCGGTGGCGAGCGTACCGATGAAGGGTTCGAGCGGCCAGCTCAAGGTCTCGGAATATCTGGCGGTGCCGTCGCGGGTATGACCGCTCGGTCCCGGTAGATGCTCGATGACATGCACATAGCCTTCGGCGCATTCCTTGTAACGCAGTGAATCGCCGAGCGGTCCCATCCTGGGTATCACGCCGGAGAAGCCATAGCGCCACGGGTCTATCCAATCGATCTTGACCGCCAGCACGTCGCCGGCCTTGCAGCCTTCGACATAGATGGGACCGACCACCGGGTTGAACAGCCCGGGCGTGGCCTTGGCCAGTCGCGCGAAATGCTCGCTGGCGAAGCCCTGCACAGTGGGCTTGTCGCTGTCGTCGGCGATCATGCCCGACAGCGCGTCGTCGGTTTCAATCTGGAAGACTTCGCCGGACTTGACCCGCATGCAGGGCTTGTCGCGGTTGTCGAAGGCGTATTTCTGGACTTTGCGGCGTTTGATTTTCTGCACGGTTCACACTCCCTCCAAGGTTAGCCGCAGTATATCCCCTGGGTGCCGGCGCGAATTCATTCGCCGCCTAGGAGATGCGCTTGCTGCCCATGCGCTGGAACGGTGCCTCCACGAAGCGATGGAACACCATCGCCGCCACAAGGCTCGCGCCATAGGCCAGGAACATCGCGGCCCAGGATTGCCAGGGCGTCAGCGGTAGCCGCGAGAACCACGCGTTGATCACCAGACAGACGGGGAAGTGCACCAGGAACAGACTGAAGGAGATGCGGCCGAGATAGGCAACGAGGGCATTGTTCGGCCAGTTGGCCAGCAAGCGACGACGGGCGGCGAGCAGAATGATGACCGCCGTCAGCGCCGCCACCAGCAGGCGCGGTCGCCAATCGATGCTGATGGCGGCGACCACCATCGCGAAATAAGCCCACAACATCCACAGCGCGAGTGCGCCGCCGAGCACCCAGCGCAACAGCATGCCGAGAAAGTAACTGCCGAAGAAATACACCGCCCAGTGATCATAGGCGTTATCACGGTTGAACCAGAGCAGGGAGGCTGCCGCGAGGCCGGCGAATACCAGCCGTGTCAGGGCGGTCGCCGCCTCGGCACTCATGGTCAGGCGAGCCGCGAGTGCGCGCAGCACACCCGCCATCGCCAGCACCAGGATGAACAACTGAAAATCGACCGCCAGATACCAGATGCCGGCACTCAAAGCCTGATATCCCAGGATGTCGTGCAGATAGAACGCGTGGGCGATGAGCTGGCCGATGGTCGGCGCGGCGGAAATCGAACGGTGATCCATCCACTGCGAGGCTAGCGCATTGGCCGCCACCGCCAGTGCCAGCGTCATGAGATAGGGCCCGCCCGTGCGTCGATAGCGATGCCCGACCTCGCGCAGAAAACAGCGCAGGTCCAGCCGCCGCAAACCATCGAGATGCTGAGCAGTGACAAAACCGCCGATGACCAGGAACACCTGCACCGCCATCCGCGCATGGTGATGCAGCACATCGACGAGAAAAGGCGTCAGACGACGGGCGACGTCCGACAGCGGACCGTAAAACGCGAGGTGATGCCAGACGATAAGCTGAGCGGCGATCGCGCGCAGGCCGTCAAGGAAACGCAGACGCCCGCTCAAGGCGGGAAGCAACGAAGAAGCAATGGCCTTCATGCCTGACTGAACCTGATCCCTTCGTGCGGGCTTTTCGATATTCACCAATGGGCCTGCGCGGCAGGTCGGGCTCCATTATCTGCTTGGCGCCCTGGTCGCATGGGATTGTATCCTGGGTGGCCAGCGCGGAGATTATCACCGCGCGATCCTGCACCGCGCGGCCTCGAAAGGGTGCCGGGGCAGGGCTTCAGGAAATCGCGTGTTCGGGACCGAGATCCACGCCGAGGATGGTGCGTCCGACAAATTCAGTGCTGAGATCAAAATCAAAGATTGCGTGATGACTGGCGGTGTGGACGTCGCGATGCACGCGTTGCAGTTCGCTGTCGTCATAGACCGCATGGGCGCCCGACACCGCGAACACCCGCTCGATGGCCCGGCGACACAGCTCGACCACGTAGGCGGCATCAAGCCGCATGCTTACCCGCAACTGGGGCGACAGCGGCTTGTCGTCCGCCCGTGTCAGTGCATCGAAACGCGCGCAGATGAAGTCGAGCAGCCGACGCGCGGAATCCAGCTCCAGCCGTGCTTCGGCGACGCGTCGCTGCAGGCCACTGTGGTGGGCCTTGCCGCCGCCGATCAGTACGTCCTGGCGAACGCGGGTGCGGCCGACGTAGTCCGCATAGGCGCGCTCCGCCATGCCATACACCGAACCGGCGGCCATCGACGCCAGACTGGCCATCACGGGCAGGTGATACAGCGCACTCGATGCATGGGGACTCATGCCGGTGAACAAGGCTGGCGTCGGCATGGATCGATGGGCGGGCACGAAAACCTGCGTGGCGACCACGTCCTTGGAACCCGTCCCGCGCATACCCAGCACATGCCAGGTATCAATCACCTCGATCTCGTGCTTTGGCACCATGAGGTGCACCGCGCCCCACGGCTGCTGATCATTTTGGGCGTCGGCCTGCAGCGCCCCGAACATCAACCATGGGGAATGATCAACGCCGCTGCAGAACTGCCAGCGGCCATCGAGTATCCAGCCACCCTCGGCGCGCCTGACCTTGCCTTGCGGCGCCAGCGTACCGGCGATCAAGGTATCCGGTCCACTCGCCCAGACTTCCTCCAAGCATGGGTCGGGAAAGCCCCCCAGAACAAAATCGTGGGCGCCGCATACCATCATCAGCCAGCTCGCCGCGGAGCAGCCATGCGCGGTTTCGATACAGGCCTCGATCTGGGCACGTAGCGGCAGTTCGGCGCCAGCGTGACGTCGCGGCTTCAACAGTCGCGCCAGACCCGCCTCGCGCAGCGCGGTGACCGCGTCGGTGTCAACTTGACGGGCGGCCTCGCTGCGCCCGGCACTGGCGGCGAGACGCGGCGCGATGGCGCGGGCCGACGCGATAGTGGCGACCACTTCCGATGTCGCGACTGATGCAATGGTGTCGGCTTGGGGATCCATGTTTGTTCCTTTCGCGTTGTCTGTTGGCTTATGGTCGGAGCACGGCTGACAATAGGTCAGCCGGCTGAGTTTCACCTTGTCCTCAGAGTTCAAGTCATTGTGCAAACGCCTCATTCGAACCCCGCCCACCTGACCGCCGCCGTCGGCACCCGCCGGCCGGCCAGCTTCGGCGCCATGGAAATGGCGGAACTGTGCGCGGCATTGCGCGCGGTGGGCTACACAGCCCTGAGCATCCCGAATATCGAATCTGCCGCCCACGACACCGCGGCGCGCGTGCCGGCCAGTGTGGCGACCCGCGATTTCGAAGCGGCGGCAAGCTTTCTGCACGACCCCTTGGTCGGTCTGCACGCTGGCGCCGCGGTGCGACCGCGCGGTGCGCTGGTGCACCTCATCATGTCAGCGCCGACTTTGCGTGACAGCCTGCGTTACGTGGCACGCTTCAGTCGCATCCTGATCGACGCCCTGCAAGTGCGACTGGTGGCGGAAGACGGCGCCACCTTGCTGCGCTTTGATTTCGATGATCCACAGTTGGCGGCAAGTCGACATCTGCTCGATTACTGCCTGCTGGCCACGGTCAGCGTTCTACGTGGCGCGATGGGAGATGCGTTTCGTTTGGCGAGTGTGCGTCGACGTCGCGCTCAGGCGGCATTTGACAGGGATGAACACCTGCGGCTGTTTCAATGCCCGGTGCGATTCGCGCAACAGGAAGATTGCCTGGTATTCGAATCAAGGGATCTCGACATCGCGCCGCGCGTCGCCAATCCGCTGGTGGCCGAACAGATGGAAAAGCTGGCCGAGGCCTTGGCCGGACGCGTCGATAGGAAAGCTTCCTGTCGCGCGCAAGTGGAGGCGGCGGTACGCGCCGAACTCGCCCAAGGGTTGCGCGCAGAGCGCGCGACTATCGCGTCGCGACTTGCCGTGAGTCAAGCGACGCTGGCGCGACGCCTGGCGCAGGAGGCGGTCACCTTCAAGCAACTGCGAGACGCCGTGGTATGGGAGCTCGCGGATGTACTGCTGAGCAATCCTGCAGTGAAGCTCGAAGCGGTCGCCTTGAGCGTCGGCTTCAGTGATGCGGCGGCATTTTCCAAGGCGTTGAAACGCCGCACCGGTTACTCGCCAGCGCAGGTGCGCAGGCGTTTGCGCACGCGCGAACAGGCGCGCGTGTATTGACGTCCATGCGCTGGTGTCGCGGCGCGGTATCGACTTGACCGCGCTCAGCGCACGGCTTCCCACCACGCCTGCAAGGGCAACGCTTTGTCCGCGTCCACAATCTCGCCCAAGCGGGGCGTCAGCAGCTCGACACCGCTGGCGTTTGCGGCCTGCACCGCGCGCCTGATTGGTTCATCCCAATCGTGAAAGGCGAGATTGAAGGTGCCCCAATGCACTGGAAACAGACGTCTGGCCCGCACCTCGCGATGCGCGCGCACGGCGTCCTCGACACTCATGTGAATATCGAGCCAGGGCGCGCCCGGGCCATAGGCGCCAATCTTCATGAAGCTCAGGTCGAATGGCCCGTAGCGCTCGCCAATCACACTGAAATGATCCGAATAACCGCTATCGCCGCTGACGAAGAAGCGGTGCTTGTGGCCCAGCACTGACCACGACGTCCATAAAGTTGCGCTGGCGTCAGTGAGACCGCGCCCGGAATAGTGGCGTGCCGGCGTCGAGATAAACCGCACCGCCCCAAGCTTGTATTCCTGCCACCATTCGAGTTCGTGGATCTGCGCGCGCGGCACACCCCAGCGTTGCAGGTGGGCGCCGATACCCAGCGGCACGAGGAAGCTTGCACCACGTCGAGCGAGCTGCTGGGCACTGCGCATGTCGAGATGATCGTAGTGATCGTGCGTGATGAGCACGATGTCGATGACGGGTAGTTCATCGATGGTCAGCGCTGGCGGCTGGAAACGCCGCGGCCCGAAGTCGAAGGGCGAGGCGTAGTCGGAAAACATCGGATCTGTCAGCACACGCAGACCGTCTATCTCGACATACACGCTGGCATGTCCGATCCAGAACGCACGCAGCCCCGATCCCGGCAACGCCGCCGCCAGCGCATGGCGGTCGACGGCGACGGCAGGCAGCGCCGCCGGCGGTTGGCGAGTCTCATCGCCAAACAACTGGCCGACCAATAAGGTCCAGATATCGGCGAGTCGATAGGCGGCCGGCGGCAGATCGTTGACGAAATGATCGGAACGATAGTGCGCATTGGCCTGCGCGCGGATCAGTTCGCTGGTCGACATCGGCGCACCGAATTGTGGTCGGGAAAGCACATGGTGGGCGGTGACGAAGACGGCGGCCGCGACAGCCAGCACCACCAGCGCCCAACGCAGCAGGCGTCTGCCTGCCCTGCCCTCTGCGGCCTGCGGGATGGGTTTATCGCGATTCATCCAAAACCTTGCCTGAGCGTGGCATTGCGTGGAGTGGACTGCCGCATTGGCGCCATTGGCGAGGCGACAGCGGCGATTGTTGCATACCCTCGAAGCAGGAAAGCCCCGTCACGCTGCGCGCGGCGTAGGCGACCACGGGCTGCCTCAACGTAAATGAGCCACCACCCATGGTCCGACCGGCAGGCGCATTTTCAGTTGGCATTGCGTCGACCCGCGCACACGTTTTCATGGATTGCTCTGCATCCAAGCCGCCAGCGCTCCCGATCGTAACGACATCGATCCCGGCACGGGCACCACGCTCTATGTCATCGACGCGCAATCCGACAGCCTCTACGCCCAAGGCGGTCACCGGCTTTGATATCTCGCTCAATTCGAGTGTCGCCTATGCGAGTCTGACGCTGCCGGGAAGTTTTTCCTCAGCGCTCCACAGCATCGACCTCGGGACCGGACTGGCAAGTCTGCTCGGTCACCGGGCTGCAGTTGCGCGGCCTGACCGCGGCGCCGGTGCCGGTGCCGGTGCTCGGCGCAGTATGGCTGCTGGGATCCGCGCTGGCGGGTGTGGAGGTTCGCAGGCATCGTATGCGCATCTGAATCTCGACGACTGCGCCGCGACTGAGGGAAGGGTCGCTCAGGACCCTTCCGTAGCCGCCCCGAATATCGGACTCAGGCAATACACCAGACAGAACTCTCGCCGGCAGCCGTGACGCTCAGTTGAAGCGTCCCCCCGAGGCCGCGAGGCGCTGCAGCAAGGGCGCGGGCTTCCACGATGCCGGATCCTGCGCGGCGAACTCGCACACGCGGCGGTAGACCTGTTCAAGTCCGATGTGGTCGGCATAGAACATCGGCCCGCCGAGATAGGACGGCACGCCATAACCGTAGACGTAGATCACATCGATGTCGCTCGCGCGCTGCGCGATGCCTTCCTCGAGGATCCAGGCGCCTTCGTTGATCAGCGCGTACATCAGCCGCTCGACCACTTCGGTGGGCTCTATGGTTCGGCGCGTGATGCCCTTGGCGCGCGAATGTTCGATGATGAGCCGTTCGATGTCCGCATCGCGCTGGCGCTCGCGGGTGGTGGCGTCGTAGCGATAGAAACCAGCACCCGTCTTCTGGCCGAAGCGCCCCATCTCGCAGATACTGTCCGCGATCTCGCAGTAGCGCTCGCCGGGCGGCAGGCGGGCCGGCAGACCCTTGCCCTGGCGGATGCGCCAGCCGACGTCGAGACCCGCGAGATCGGACATCGTGAGCGGCCCCATGGCGAAACCCAGCGCGTAGATCGGGTCATCCACCTCGTGCGGTAGCGCGCCTTCTTCCAGCATGTACTGCGCCTGGGCAAGATAGCGGTGGATCATGCGATTGCCGACGAAACCGTCGCACACGCCCACCACTACGCCGACTTTGTTGATGGCCTTGCCCACCGCGAGGGTGGTGGCAAGAGTTTCGTGACTGGTGCTGGCGCCACGCACGATCTCGAGCAGCTTCATGACGTTGGCCGGACTGAAGAAGTGCGTGCCGATGACTTTATCGGGACGCCGCGTCACCGCGGCGATGGCATCGACATCCAGGGTCGAAGTGTTGCTGGCGAGGATGCAGGCTGGCTTCGTCACCGCGTCAAGGCGGGTGAACACTTCTTTCTTCACTGCCATGTTTTCGTACACCGCCTCGATCACCATGTCGACCTCGGCAAGCGCGGCATAGTCGAGCGTCGGCGTGATGAGCGCCATGCGCGTTTCGACCTGCGCAAGCGTGAGCCCGCCCCGCTTGGCGGTGCGCTGGTAGTTGTCGCGCACCACGGCGAGGCCCTTGTCGAGCGCTGTCGGCTGCGTTTCCAGCAGCACGACCGGGATACCGACGTTGGCGAAATTCATCGCGATGCCGCCACCCATGGTGCCCGCGCCGATCACGCCGACACTGCGGATCGCGAGCGGTGTGATGTTCGCCGGCATGTCGTCCACCTTGCTCGCCGCACGCTCGGCGAAAAAGATGTGGCGCTGCGCGGCGGACTGCACGCCATCCAGCAACTCGCGGAACAGCTCGCGCTCGCGCGCCATGCCGGCCTCAAAGGGCAGAGTGCAAGCGGCCTCGATGCAGCCGATGCAATTCAAGGGCGCCTGGAAGCCGCGCTTCGACCTGCGCGCCGTGGCGCGGGCCTGTTCGAAGATCGCGAGGTCCACGCCGGTGACCTTGTCCTGCATATCGCGCACTTTCTTGAGTGGTGCGCCGCTCGCGACGATGCGCCGGGCAAAGGCGATGGCGCCTTCGCGCAGCCCGCCTTCTGCCATGAGTTCGTCGATCACGCCGGCGGCATGCGCGGCCGGGGCCGGGATCTGCGTGCCATTGACTATCGCCTCGAGCGCTGCCTGCGGCCCGATCAGCCGCGGCAGACGTTGGGTACCGCCGGCGCCGGGCAGCAGTCCCAGGTGCACTTCCGGCAGGCCGACACGCGCCGACGGCACGGCGACGCGGTAGTGACAGCACAGCGCGGTTTCAAGTCCACCGCCCAGCGCCGTGCCGTGGATCGCCGCGACCACGGGCTTGCGCATGTTCTCGATCGCGGCCAGGGTGTCGAGGAAATTCGGTGGCGCCATCGGCTTACCGAACTCGGAGATGTCCGCGCCGGCGATGAAGGTGCGGCCGTCGCAGATCAGCACCGTGGCGATGGTGTCGTCGCCCGCGGCCGCGGCAAACGCTTCACTCAAGCCCTGGCGCACATGCTGGGAGAGCGCGTTCACCGGCGGGTTGTTGACCGTGATGACGCCGACATCGCCGTCTTGGGTGTAAGAGACCGAGTGGCTCATGGGCAGTCCTTCGTTGCTAGCGGATGAATGTATGCGTGATGGAAGTTGCGGGACCTGAGCTGGGATCGCCACCATGCTCGCGTCTCGCGCCTGAACTCGACTGGGCACAAAAGCTGATGGTCATGAACGCTCCGTGTCGCGGTTGGGGCCAGACCCACAGGCGCCGCAAGGTTAGCGCCGTCGGGCATCGCCTGCCAGCGCCATGATCAGAAGTCGACGTCGCGGGTTTCCGGGCCGAGTGCTGCGCCTAGGGTGGCGAGCACCGCGCCGATGCAGAGCAGCACCGCCGGCGCGGCCTGAGCGCCCACGACTTTGCCGAGTCCGGCGAGATAGAACGCGTAGAACGACGGCACAATCACCGAGAGACTGAAGCCGATGCCAAAGCCGGTGGCGCGGACATCGGTGACGAAGCGTTCGTTGATATAGGTGACGATGATGCCCCAGGGCGCGGTAACCAGGATGGCGAGCACGCAGGTCAGAAGCACTATCAGCGGAAACGGAAATCCCGCGCCGTGGGCGAGGGTGTAGAGCAACCCGCTGCCGACGGTCGCGATGAGGGGGCCGAGCACGAGAAACGCACGGCGCCGGCCGATCTTCTGCCCCATGACGCCGGCACCGATATAGCTCAAGAACAACAGGCAGTAGGTGATGAGCAGCGTGATGCTGATCTGCCACTTTGTCAGACCAAGCATGTGCGGCAGCAGCGTCGATGGTAGAAATAACGTGATGATGTTCTGGGTGGTCCAGAAGCCCGTCATCATGACAAGCACCTGCAGGAGATTTCTGCCGGCGCGGCCGCGGAACAGCGCGCTCATCGGCAGCCTTGCCGCACCGGCCCGCGTTTCCACCTGCCAGATCTCGGATTCATCGACCTTGAAGATGTAATAGAGCGCCAGTACGCCACCCAGCAATGCGCCTATCACGAAGGGAATGCGCCAGCCCCACTGCGCGTAAGGCGAGTCGAGGCCAGCGAGCGGAAACACCGAGAACACCGCCATCGCCACCAGACTGATGGCGATGTAAGCCACGCAGAAGCCGGAGATGATGAAGCCGCCCACCAGACCGCGGTTCTGCTTCGCCGATGACTCCAGGGCCAGCGGATGCGCACCCGTGTAACCGCCGCCAAGGCAGATGCCATCGAGAAAGCGCAGCGTCACCAGCAGCACGTAGGACCCGATCCCGATACTTTGATAGCTGGGGATAAGACCGATCAGGAGAGTGAGGATGCTGAATCCCACGACCGAGTAGATGGACGCGCGGCGTCGACCGATGCGATCGGCCATCATGCCGAACAGCACGGCGCCCAGTGGTCGGCCGAGCAAGGTGGTGATGAATACAAACGAAGCGAGGATGGCGGCGCTGCCCGCGTCGAGGTCCGCCGGCTGGAAATACCCCATCACCGGTGTCAGCACCACCACCGGCAGATAGATATCGAACATGTCGATGACTTCGGAGTAGAAGGCGCCTTTGATGGCGGCATTGCGCCGCCGACCCGTTGTCGCTTCCGTGGTGGCCGGGGCGCCGTTCGATGCGAGTGATTTGATGGCGCGCACTCCCCTGAAGGTCTCACCTGTGGCAATTACCGGTGAATCCGCCGTAAAGGTAAAGAGATTAACTAATCAGAGGACACTCCACGCTTCGTGACGGCATCGTTGACAAGCTCAGCGTAACGATGACGGGCCTCGCGCAGGCAGGTGAGCAGCGGGGTGGGCAGCAAGCGTCCGCGAACGCGCGAACCGGCGATTGGCCCGACCGAACCTGCCGTCCGCGATGGAAGTGCATTGCGAAATTTCTTGAAGCCCGCACGCGCAGTTACGGTTTATGCGGCGACGGACCGCATTCAAACGGGCCTGCTGTCAACTGCGGCAAGCCCGCTTGGTAAGCCCGCCCCGGCGTGACTTGTCGCCTCGCCCTCAGCGTCGCCCTCGCACGCTTACAACGGCCGCTTTGAAATTGCGCGCACGGCACTATGGTCCGTCGCCGACGCCCGCCTTGAGCGCACGACCAGTCCAGCCGCGGCAACGCCGAACAGCCACAGCGCCGGCGGCAGTGGCACTGGGCTAGCTTCGAATTCCGTCCACAGACCGTAAGCCAGATGCACTGCCGGATCTCCGAACAGCCCGCCGTCCATCGCGATACTCGACACGAACCGACTCGACCCCGCCTCGAAATACAGGTTGTCGGAGTCAAAGGAAAATCCCACGCCTTGCTGCCTGACTTCCACCAGGAGGTCGCCCTGGCTCGGGTCATAATCGAACGGCGTGATGTCGAAGCTGAGCGTGGATTCCGTGCATATCGCACAGGGGTCGATGGGAAAGCCGGCGAACCCCACCTGCTGCGAGCCGAAATACACGCGTGTGAAATCGGCCCCGCGGTTCGCAGCAAAGGTCACACTGGGCGCACTCACGGGGTTTGCAGCCGTTGACAGGAAGATCTCGGTGTCAGTGTAGATGCCGATACCGGCAAACAACTCATGTTCGTCGAAGGTCAGGCGGGTAATACGCACAGGGCTAGAGCCGAACTGATCGGCGCGATAGAGTTGCTGGTATATGTCGTTCGCGCCATTTACGCCGCCGAAATCGCTGTACCCGAACGGATACAGAGAACGCGGACCACTGGTCTCGCCGATAGCCACTGAAGCTGCATGGACGAATCCGGCCATGCTCGAGAAAAACAGACCAAAAATCAGCGCAGTGATGAATTTTTGCGGTTTCATAATGCCTCCGTATTGTGCCGTGCAGGGCGACACTCAAAACTTTTCGAGCGCGCCCGCTGTCCTTCGCAAGAAAATAGTAGCCGGCAAACTGAACACGATCGAAGTGGATTTTGCCAAATGAGCTCCAGCTTTGGTCGGGGATGTGGGTGACGGCAGCCGACAATGACTGCGGAGGCCGAAATGACAAGTGGCGCTGGAACGCTTGGTGCACAGGTGTCGGAGGGAAAGACTTGCCGGAGATCTGCAGCCCTTTGAAACCGCCGGTTGACTGGAAACGCTGGATTCTCGTCGACTATCTCTCTCCGCCAAACCAAAAAGGTCCCTGTTGGGACCTTTTTGGTTTGGCGGAGAGAGAGTCCGAAAAACCATGTTCCGCGTGGACGCAGGTGGAACTCGTTTTCTGCTGCGTAGCGCATTTATCTCTCCACTCACGGCCATTGACAACCAGTCACAACCGCTTATGCTTCGTGGGTAGATTCGTGGGTGAAAGTCAGCAGCTCGCTAATGGCCAGATCAGTCAAACGTCTAAAAGCAATAACAGTCGCCAGCAAGAAGAAACCAGGATATTACAACGATGGCGCCGGACTCTATCTGCAGGTGTCAAAGTCCGGTTCAAAGTCGTGGGTCTTCCGTTTCATGCTCAACGGCAAAGCCCGCGAAATGGGCCTTGGGTCTGTCCTGGCTGTCCCTCTAGAGGCGGCGCGCAAGAAGGCGGATGCATGTCGCGCTCTGCTCGACGCTAAGCTCGACCCCATCGAGGTGCGCAATGCAGACGACCAGACCAAGCGCCTGGCCAAATTACAGTCCTTGACGTTCAGGCAGTGCGCCGAGCAATACATCGACTCGCACAAAGCTGGCTGGCGGAACGTTAAGCAGGCAGATCAGTGGTTGAGCAGTCTCAAGACCTACGCGTTCGAGACGATTGGCGACATACCCGTCCAGAACGTCGATGAAACGCTCGTCATGAACATTTTGCAGCCCATCTGGCCCACAAAGACAGAGACCGCTACCCGCGTACGGAGCCGCATAGAGCTCGTCCTCGATTGGGCCAGAGCCCGGAAATACCGCGACGGCGAGAATCCCGCCCGCTGGCGTGGTCACCTCGACAAGCTCCTCCCGAAGCGGTCTAAAGTGAAGCAGGTCCGCCATCACCCCGCCCTACCCTATGCTGAACTACCAACGTTTCTCTCAGAATTACGAGAGCGCCAAGGCGTCGCCCCCCGCGCGTTGGAGTTCACCATCCTGACTGCGGCCCGTATATCGGAGGTAGTCAATGCGACCTGGGAAGAGTTCGACCTGAAAGCCAAGACTTGGGCCGTACCGGGTTCCAGAATGAAATCCGGCCGCCCCCATCGCGTACCACTGTCCGATCCTGCCCTTGCAGTGCTGAAGAAACTGCAGGCCGAAGTGGAGCCCGGCGGTTTCGTTTTCCCAGGATGGAAGACGGGGCGCCCGTTGACCGGCATGGCGTGTCTCAAGCTCCTAAAGGAAGACATGAAGCGCGATGGCTTCACTGTGCATGGCTTCCGCTCCAGCTTCAGAGACTGGGCCGCCGAGCAGACCAACTATCCGCGTGATGTCGCCGAAGCGGCCCTGGCACATGTCATATCCGACAAAACCGAAGCCGCGTACCGCCGCGGCGACTTGTTCGAAAAACGGGCGAAACTAATGAAGGATTGGGCGCGGCACTGCGCAAAAGTCCATGGACACGGATAGGCGCCACCATGTCGTTGGCGCCGCACTCGCGACGTCACTAGCACCCTACGTAGCACAACTCGAGGCGCGCTTGGCCGCCATGGAAGATCGCATAGCAGCCAAGGTACCACGGCGTCCCATCACTGAAAGCATCAAACGCCGCCACAGGGCCCTCTTGGTTGCTCTGGGTGGTCGCTGCCCCCGTTGCGGCGTGGCTCGCGTCCTGCACGACGACGGACGCGTCCTCGCGGCGGAACGGGACCATTTCTTCCCTCGCGAACGGCGGGGCTTCACTGAAGTCTGGCTGGTGTCTCGCCCGTGCCACCTGCGCATGGTGGACCGCACCAGATACGCCCCAGCCTTCGAGGCGTTTCAGCTTCGGGCCGAAACCGTCGAGGCCGGACAGCTTGGCCTGTTCTCG
>Ga0208492_1000594_pt1 | contig 29232 bp, 26 predicted proteins | sample Subbioar_CSW14AB_FD_184820 | JGI IMG/M metagenome (GOLD analysis project Ga0208492, IMG submission 184820) | Serpentinite rock and fluid subsurface biosphere microbial communities from McLaughlin Reserve, California, USA - CR12Mar_CSW14AB (SPAdes) | ecosystem: Environmental > Terrestrial > Deep... | reverse complement strand
ACAGCATCCCGCTTGAACTCGTCCGTGTACTTGATCGGCATGACTGCCATCCTTCCAGCGCAACCCTCCCAGGATTACGCGGTCAAGGACTCAACCAAACCTTCAGCAGACCCCCATGACGCAATTCCGGAGCCGTTGCCGGCGCCTCACCCGACCCGCACATGCGGTCGCAGGGTCTCGAGCATGCGGTCGCCGATGCCCGGGACCGCGAGCAGGTCCTCGACGCTCGTGAAGCGGCCGTTGGCGTCGCGCCACTCGATGATCCGCTGCGCCAGCGCGGGACCGATGCGCGGCAGCTCCTCCAGCGCGGCCGCGTCGGCCGCATTGAGGTCGATCAGCGCGTCGCCCTCCGGCGCGGCCCCGCCCGCAGCCGCGACCGGCGCCTCGCCCACGGCCGGCACGACCAGCTGCTCGCCGTCGCTCACGACGCGCGCAAGGTTCACGGCCCCTCGGTCGGCGCGGTCGCCGAACCCGCCCGCGGCGGCGAGGGCGTCGACGACCCGCGCGCCGGCGGGAAGCACGTACAGCCCGGGTGCGCGCACCTCGCCCGCCACGTGCACGTAGATCCGCCCCGCGGCGACCGTCGCGCCGGCCGACGGCATGGGGCCCGTCACATGCTCGACGGGAGCGGTCGCGCCGCGCCACATCCCGATGCCGATCGTCACGGCGAGGGCGGCAAGCGCCAGGACGATCACCGCGCCGAGCCCGAGTCTCACGCGCCGCGGCGGCGGCGCGATCTGCTCGATGGGACTCCCCTCGATGCCCGGCACCCGCCCACGCTAGGTCGGGCGCGAACGCCGGCGGGCGGGCATCCGGCGCTCCGTGGAGAGCCCGCGACGCCCGCCCGCCTGGGGACGAGAGCCCTCAGCGCGTCGAGAAGCTGACGACCTTCGGGGCGCGCACGATCGCGCGCACGATCTCCTTGCCGCCGAGCGCGCGGATGACGCGCTCGTCGCGGCGGGCCATGTTCTCCAGCGTGTCGGGGTCGACCTTGGCCGCGACCTCGAGCGTCGCGCGCACCTTGCCGTCGATCTGCACGACCGCGGTGACCGACTCCTCGACCAGCAGGGCAGGATCGGCGCTGCGCCACGACACGAGCCCGATCGAGCCCTCGTAGCCCAGCAGCTGCCACATCTCCTCGGCGGTGTGCGGCGCGAACAGGTCCAGGATCATCGCGGTCGCCTCAACCGCCTCGCGCACGGCGGGGTCGGCCGGGCCCGCGGCGCCGTCGACGGCCTTGCGGATCGCGTTGACCAGCTCCATCAGGCGCGCGACGACCACGTTGAACTTCGTCTGCTCGATCAGCACGGGCGCGTCGGCCAGCAGGCGGTGCGTCACGCGGCGCAGGCCGGCGTCGCCCTCGGCCCACACGACGTCGGGCTCGCTCGCGACCTCCTGCGCCAGGCGCAGCGCGCGCGCCAGGAACTTCTGGGCGCCCGTGGTCGAGACGTCCTTCCAGTCCTTGTCGTCCTCCACGGGGCCCGCGAAGGCGAGCGCGACGCGCAGCGCGTCCGCGCCGTGACGCTCGAGCTCCTCCTTGAACAGCACCAGGTTGCCCTTGGACTTGGACATCTTGGCGCCGTCCAGGATCACCATGCCCTGGTTGATCAGGCTCGAGAACGGCTCGGTGAAGTCCACCAGGCCCATGTCGAAGAGGACCTTCGTGATGAAGCGCGCGTACAGCAGGTGCAGGATGGCGTGCTCCACGCCGCCGATGTACGCGTCCACGGGCGCCCAGCGGTCGGCGTCCTTCGGGTCGAAGGCGGCCTGGTCATTGCCCGGCGACAGGAAGCGCAGGAAGTACCAGGAGCTGTCGACGAACGTGTCCATCGTGTCGGGGTCGCGCAGCGCGGGCTCGCCCGTGCGGGGATCCGTCGTCTCGACCCAGCCGGCGGCGGCGCCGAGCGGCGACTGGCCCTTCGGCTTCAGGTCCAGGCCGGCGGCCTCCGGCAGGCGCACCGGCAGCTGGTCGGCCGGGACCGGCACGATCTCGCCGTCCTGCGTGTGGATCATCGGGATCGGCGTCCCCCAGAACCGCTGGCGCGAGATCAGCCAGTCGCGCAGGCGGTACTGCTTGGCGGCGCGGCCGAGGCCCTTCTCCTCCAGCTCTTCGATCACGCGCGCGATCGCGTTGCGCTTGGACAGCCCGTCGAGGCTGCCCGAGTTGATCATCCGGCCCTCGCCGGTCAGCGCCTCGCCCGTGTGACGCGGGTCGAGCTCGCTCAGCTGCGGGTCGATCGGAACGCCGTCCTCATCGACCTCGATCACGGGGATGGCGCCCGTGATCGGCGCCGTGGTGTCGACCACGACGCGGACGGGCAGGTCGAACGCGCGGGCGAAGTCCAGGTCGCGCTGGTCGTGCGCGGGCACGGCCATGACCGCGCCGTGACCGTAGTCGGCCAGCACGTAGTCCGCGGCCCAGATCGGCAGGCGCTCGCCGTTGATGGGGTTGATCGCGTAGCGCTCCAGGAACACGCCCGTCTTGGGGCGGTCCGTGGCCTGACGCTCGATCTCGGTCTCCTTCTGCGTCTGCTCCAGGTACTCCTGGAAGCGGGCGCGCGCCTCGGGCGACGCGGTGGAGACGAGCTCGGCGGCCAGGTCGCTGTCGGGCGCGACGACCATGAACGTCGCGCCGTGCAGCGTGTCGGGGCGGGTCGAGAAGACCGTGATCTTCTCGGCGCGGCCCTCGATCTCGAAGTCGATGTCGGCGCCGACCGAGCGGCCGATCCAGTTGCGCTGCATCTGCAGCACCTTCTGGGGCCAGAAGCCCTCCAGCTGGTTCAAGTCGTCCAGCAGGCGGTCGGCGTAGTCGGTGATCTTGAAGTACCACTGGGTCAGCTTCTTCTTGACCACGGTGGCGCCGCAGCGCTCGCACGCGCCGTCGACGACCTGCTCGTTCGCGAGCACGGTCTGGTCGTTCGGGCACCAGTTGACCGGGCTCTCCTTGCGGTAGGCCAGGCCGCGCTCGTGCAGCTGCTGGAACAGCCACTGGTTCCAGCGGTAGTAGTCGTCGTCGCTCGTGTGCAGCACGCGGCTCCAGTCGAACGAGACGCCGTACGCCTTCAGGCTCTCGCGCTGCTGCGCGATGTTCGCGTACGTCCACTCGCGCGGGTCCGCGCCGCGCTGGATGGCGGCGTTCTCCGCGGGCAGGCCGAACGAGTCCCACCCGATCGGGTTGAGCACGTTGTAGCCGCGGTGGCGCCAGAAGCGGGCGACGATGTCGCTGTAGAGGTAGTTCTCGGCGTGACCCATGTGCAGGTCGCCCGACGGGTACGGGAACATCGCCAGCACGTACTTGCGGGGCCGGGTGTCCTCCTCGCCACCCGCGAGGAACGTCTCGTTCTGCTCCCAGTACGCCTGCCACTTGGCCTGCAGGGCGTGGACGTCGAACGCGCCGTCGACGGGCGCGGTGGTGGGTGCGGGAGGAGTCTGCGACACGGGAGTGATGAGCCAATCGGTTCGTGAGCACGCCGAAACAGCGCGTTGATGCGAGATTCCAGGTTAGCGCCCGGTGAGCGCCCATATGCTCGTGGCGTGAACGAGGCGCTCAACTGGCTGCTCGGCGCGGTCCAGTCCGTGGATCCCGTGCTGCGGACGGTCATCGCGGGCCTGGCGATCATGCTGGAGACGAGCGTGCTGATCGGCCTCGTGGTGCCCGGTGACACGGTCCTGATCGTCGCGGCCACGGGCGTCGGCAGCCTGACCGAGGGGCTCGTGCTCGGCGCCGTGGTCGTCGTGGGGGCGCTGGTCGGCGAGTCCATCGGCTTCGCGCTCGGTCGCTGGCTCGGGCCGCACATCCGCGCGTCCTGGGTCGGGCGCAGGATCGGCGAGCACAACTGGGAGCGGTCGGAGCGCTACCTGCGGCGGCGCGGCGGGATCGCGATCTTCCTGTCCCGCTTCCTTCCCGTGCTGCACTCCCTGGTCCCGCTGACGGTCGGGATGAGCGGCTACTCGTACCGCCGCTTCCTCGCGTGGACGCTGCCCGCGTGCCTGCTCTGGACCACGCTGTACGTCTCGATCGCGGCCGGCGCCGCCCACGGGTACCGCGAGGCGTCGGGCACCGCGCACTACGCGGGGTACCTGTTCGTGGGCGCGATCGTGCTGTTCATCCTGATCGTGTTCGCGGTGAAGAAGATCATCGCCCGCATCGAGCACCGTCACATGCACGACTGATCGGGTCCTTCGGGCGTGTGCCGGGCGCACGGCGCATGAAAGACTGTGCGGGATGTCCTCTGCCACGCCCCGCGACAGGATCCACTCGATCGCCCGGCTCGAGCGCCGCATCCACGCGTGGCGCGAGCGACGCGCCCGACGGCGCGGACGCAAGCCGACCGTGCTCGTGTTCCCCGGCTACGGCGGCGACGGGTGGGTGCGCGTCCTCGGCCGCGTGCTGATCGTGCCGCCGACCAAGCGGGACGCGAACGGGCAGCTCGCGCGCGTTCGCGGCTGGCGGAGCTTCCTCGGGATCCCGGTCGGCTATGCGACCGTCCGGATCACGATCGGCGACGAGGTGCACGAGGTCGTGGCCGACCGCGGCGGCGTGATCGACGCGCGGATCGAGGCCCACCTCGAGCCCGGCTGGCAGATCGTGCGGATGTCGGTCGAGAACGGCGAGCCCGGCGAGTCGCCCGTTCAGATCGTCGGGCCCGACGTCCGCACGGGCGTCGTGTGCGACATCGACGACACCGTGATGGTCACCGCCCTGCCGCGCCCGCTGCTGGCAGCCTGGAACTCGTTCGTGGTCGCCGAGCACGCGCGCCAGCCCGTGCCAGGCATGGCCGTGCTGCTCGGCCGCCTCACGCGACAGGAGCCGGGCATGCCCATGATCTACCTGTCGACGGGAGCCTGGAACGTCGCGCCGACGCTCACCCGCTTCCTGCAGCGGCACCTCTACCCGCCCGGATCGCTGCTGCTGACGGACTGGGGCCCCACGCACGACCGCTGGTTCCGCAGCGGCTCGGAGCACAAGGCGACCAACCTGCGCCGGCTCGCCGAGGAGTTCCCGGATGTGCGCTGGCTGCTGATCGGCGACGACGGTCAGCACGACGACGAGATCTACACCCGCTTCACGAGCGAGTACCCGTCGTCGGTCGCGGGCGTGGCGATCCGCCGCCTGTCCCCCGCCGAGGCCGTGCTCGCGGGTGGCCGCACGGCCGTCAACGACCACTCGGCCGCGGCCGTGCCGTGGGTCACCGCCGATGACGGCGCCGGCCTCGCCGAGCGCCTCGAGGCCGTCGGCCTGCTCGCGCACGACAGGTAGCGCCCGCTTGCACCCATCCGGTCTTCGGGACGGGTGCCGGCGGCCCGGCATAGTCTGACGGCATGTGCGGACGGTTCGTGGTGGCGAAGGCGGGGAACGAGCTCGTGGGCGAGCTGCGCGTGGACCTGGTGGCCGACGAGCTGCCGCCGCCGTCGTACAACGTCGCGCCGACGGATCCGGTCGCGATCGTGCTCGACTCGGCCAAGACCGAGCCGCCCACGCGCCGCCTCGAGGTGGCACGCTGGGGCCTGATCCCCTCGTGGGCGAAGGACGTCAAGATCGGCGCCCGCGCCTTCAACGCGCGCTCGGAGGAGCTCGAGGAGAAGCGGATGTTCCAGAACGCGCTGCAGAAGCGGCGCGCGATCATCCCCTCCAGCGGCTACTACGAGTGGAAGCTCATCGGCGGCGAGAAGGTGCCCCACTTCATCCACCCGGAGGACGGCTCGCCCCTGCTGTTCGCGGGCCTGTACGAGTGGTGGAAGGACCCGGCGAAGGCGGACGACGACCCGGACCGGTGGGTGCTGAGCTTCACGATCCTGACCCGCGACGCGATCGGCGCTCTCGGCTCGATCCACGACCGGATGCCCGTGTTCCTCGACGCGGACCACGCCGACGCCTGGCTCGACCCGACGGTCGACTACCCGCGCGACGTGCTCGACGCGGCCGTCGACGCGGCGCCGTACGTCGCCGAGACCCTCGTCTACCACCCGGTGGCCAAGGAGGTCGGCAACGTCCGCAACAACGGCCCGGAGCTCATCGAGCCGCGCCCGGCGGCCTGACCCCGGGCGCCCGGGCCGTCACGGCCCCGGGCGATAATGGGACGATGATCGCCGACCGAGTTCCCGCAGATGCCCGTGACCACATCGAGGACCTCGCCGCGTTCGTGACGGCGTCGCCGTCGTCCTATCACGCCGCCGCCGAGGCGGCATCGCGCGCCGAGGCCGCGGGCTACGAGCGACTCGACGAGGCCGACGCCTGGTCGATCGAGCCCGGCGGCCGCTACGTCGTGCTCCGCGACGGCTCGGTCATCGCCTTCGCGCTGCCCGAGGACGCCGGCGCCATCACGCCGTTCACCATCATCGGCGCGCACACCGACTCCCCCGGCTTCAAGCTCAAGCCGAAGCCGACCATGCAGGGCGCGGGCGGCTGGTGGCAGCTGGGCCTGGAGGTCTACGGCGGACCGCTGCTGAACTCGTGGCTCGACCGCGAGCTCGAGCTCGCGGGCCGGATCGTCACGCTCGACGGCACGGAGCACCTCGTGCGCACCGGCTCGCTGCTGCGCATCCCGCAGCTCGCCGTGCACCTCGACCGCGGCGTGAACACGGAGGGCCTCAAGCTCGACAAGCAGCGCCACACCCAGCCCGTCTGGGGACTCGGCGACGCCGAGAGCGCCGACATCCTGCAGGCGCTCGCGGCGCGCGCCGGGGTCGACGCGGCCGAGATCGGCGGCTACGACATCGTCGCGGCCGACACGCAGGAGCCGCGCACGTTCGGTCACGCGCAGGAGCTGTTCGCCTCGGCGCGCCTCGACAACCTCCTTTCCGCCCACGCCGCGCTCGTCGCGCAGCTCGCGACCGCGCCGCAGGGCTCCATCGCGATGTACGCCGCGTTCGACCACGAGGAGATCGGCAGCGCGTCGCGCTCGGGAGCCGCCGGCCCGTTCCTCGAGGACGTGCTCGCGCGCATCTCGGCCGCGCTGGACGCGGGGCCCGAGGAGCGGGCTCAGGCGTTCGCCGCGTCGCTGCACATCTCGAGCGACGTGGGCCACGCCGTGCACCCGAACTACCCCGAGAAGCACGATCCCGCGAACCGCCCCGAGGCGGGCGGCGGCCCCATCCTGAAGATCAACGCGAACCAGCGCTACGCCACCGATGCGCACGGCGCCGCCGCGTGGAACGCCGCGTGCGAGTCGGCCGGCGTGCCGACCCAGGAGTTCGTGTCGAACAACGCGGTGCCGTGCGGATCGACCATCGGCCCGATCGCCGCGACGCGCCTGGGCATCCGCACGGTCGACGTCGGCGTGCCGATCCTGTCGATGCACTCCGCGCGCGAGCTGACGGCGGTCGTCGACCCGTGGTACCTGTCCCGCGCGATGGCGGCGGTGCTCGCCCGCTGAGCATGTCGGCCGCCCTCGACACCCCCACCGTCACGCGCCTCGCGCGCGACGAGTGGCGTGCGCGCGAGGCGGCGCACGAGGCGCGGGCCGACGCGCTCACGGCGGAGCACCGCGAGCGCGCCGCGCGGGGCGAGATGCACCCTGTGTGGGACTTCCTGTTCACGTACTACTCGTACAAGCCCGCCGTCCTGCGGCGCTGGCACCCCGGCGCGGGCGTCGAGCTCGCGGACGCCGCGGGCGAGCCGCGGGCCGGATGGCGCTGGTACGTCGCCGGATCCGCGCCCGGCTCGCTGGCGGTCGACCGCGCCGGCTTCGCGGCCGAGAAGGGCTCGCTCGCGCGGCTGATCGAGATCATGCTGAGGCGGACGGCGGAGCGGCCGGGTCGGTTCGGCTGCTTCGGCCTGCACGAGTGGGCGATGGTGTACCGGCAGCGCGAGCACCGCCACCCGGTGCCGCTCCGCCTCGGCCAGGACGGCACGGACGCCGTGGTGGACGCGCACGAGCTGCGCTGCACGCACTACGACGCGTTCCGGTTCTTCGCCCCCGACGCCGCGCCGCTCAATCACCACGCCCCGACCCGCGACACCCAGCCGGTTCTGGACCAGCCCGGATGTCTGCACGCCGGGATGGACGTCTACAAGTGGGCCGTCAAGCTCGGACCGCTCGTGCCGGGCGAAGTCCTGCTGGACACGTTCGAGCTGGCGCGCGACATCCGCCGACTCGACATGGAGGCAGCCCCGTACGACCTGTCGTCGTGGGGGTTCGCCCCGGTGCGCATCGAGACGCCCGAGGGCAAGGCCGAGTACGTGCGGCGCCAGCGGGAGTTCGCCGAGCGCGGCAACGCGCTGCGCCGCCGCATCCTCGAGGCGTGGGACCCCGCGGCCGCCTGACCCGCCGCCGGTCGCCTCGCGCGGGCTGTTCACATCGCCCGCCGAGATTGCAACTGTGTAAACACATCGCCCTTCCCGGAGGGTGGGAGTCGTCAGATCGCTGGGTGTGTGCGAGGATCGCGGAATCACGCGCCTCCCCAGGCGCATCGCCGCGCCCCCGGACGCGGATGCACCAAGACACAGTCGTCAACCAGAAAGTGGCATCGAATGGCACTCCCCACCCAGGCGCGCTCACGCGCCGTCGCCGTCGCCCTTCCCACCGTCGCCGTGCTGGCCCTCGCGGGCTGCGCGGCCGGCGGCTCGAACGAGGGCGGCGGCGAGGCTCCCGCCGGCGACAACGTGATCCTCGTCGGCACGACCGACACCGTCACGCACCTCGACCCGGCCGGCAGCTACGACAACGGATCGCTCACGCTCCAGACCCAGGTGTTCCCGTACCTCGTGAACACCGCGCCCGGCAGCACCGAGGTCGTCCCGGACCTCGCCGAGTCGGCCGAGTTCACCGGCCCCACCGAGTACACCGTCACGCTCCCCGAGGGCCTGACCTGGTCCAACGGCAACGACCTCACCTCGAGCGACGTGAAGTTCACGTTCGACCGCCAGCTGGCGATCGCGGACCCGAACGGCCCGTCGTCGCTGCTGTACAACCTCGAGTCGGTCGAGGCTCCCGACGACACCACGGTCGTCTTCCACCTCAAGAGCGAGAACGACCAGGTGTTCCCGTTCATCCTGACGAGCTTCCCCGGCGCGATCGTCGACGAGGACGTCTTCTCGGCCGACGCGGTCACGCCGGACGAGGACATCGTCGAGGGCAACGCGTTCGGCGGCCCGTACGCCATCACCGACTACACGTTCAACGAGCTGGTCGAGCTGACCCCGAACGAGAGCTACCAGGGTCTGATCGAGCCCGCCGCGAACGACGGCGTCATCATCAACTACTACGCCGAGTCGTCGAACCTGAAGCTCGCCGTGCAGGAGGGCGAGGTCGACGTCGCGTACCGCAGCCTGTCGGCCAGCGACGTCGCCGACCTGTCGACCGACGAGAACCTCGCGGTGCACGACGGCCCCGGCGGCGAGATCCGCTACATCGTGTTCAACTTCAACACGCAGCCGTACGGCGCCACGACCGAGGAGGCCGACGAGGCCAAGGCCCTCGCCGTGCGTCAGGCGGTGGCGTCGCTGATCGACCGCGAGCAGCTCAGCCAGGACGTCTACGACGGCACCTACACGCCGCTGTACTCGTATGTGCCGGAGGGCTTCGCCGGCGCGATCGAGCCGCTCAAGGAGATGTACGGCGACGGTCAGGGCGGCCCCTCGGCCGAGAAGGCCGCGGAGCTCCTGGAGGCCGCGGGCGTCGAGACGCCGGTCGAGCTCTCGCTGCAGTACAGCCCGGACCACTACGGCCCGAGCTCGGCCGACGAGTACGCCATGATCGAGCAGCAGCTCGAGGCGGACGGCCTGTTCGACGTGACCCTCGCGGGCACGGAGTGGGTGCAGTACTCGGATGACCGCGTCAACGACGTCTACCCGGCGTACCAGCTCGGCTGGTTCCCGGACTACTCGGACGCCGACAACTACCTGACGCCGTTCTTCCTGACGGAGAACTTCCTGGTCAACCACTACTCCGACCCGGAGGTGGACGAGCTGATCCTGCAGCAGGCGTCGACGCCGGAGCCGGCCGAGCGCCAGGCGCTGATCGAGGAGATCCAGCGCAAGGTGGCCGAGGACCTGTCGACCGTGCCGTACCTGCAGGGCGCCCAGGTCGCCGTCGGCGCGGCCGACGTCGAGGGCATCGTCCTCGACGCGTCGTTCAAGCTGCGCATGGCCTCGATCACCCGCTGATCGACGCTCACGTGAGGGGGCGGTCCCGGCTCCGGCCGGGCCGCCCCCTCCCCTCGCCCTCAAGGACCCACCCGTGGCAGACACCGCAACGGCACCGCCCGCAGCCCTCCCCGCCGCCGCCCGCAAGGGCGCGCGCGGCGGGACCACGCTGTGGCGCTACGTGCTCATCCGCTTCCTCCTGATCTTCCCGACGATCTTCATCCTCGTCACGACCGTCTTCCTGATGATGCGCGTGACGGGAGACCCGATCACGGCCGCGCTCGGCGGCCAGCTCTCCCCCACGCAGCTCGCGGAGCGCATCGAGGCCGCCGGCTACAACCGGCCGCTCATCGTGCAGTACCTCGAGTACCTCGGCGCGATCGCGCGCGGCGACTTCGGCACCACGATCGACGGCCAGCCCGTCACCGGCGTGCTCCTGCGCTACGGCGGCGCGACGCTGGAACTCGCCTTCTACGCCCTGATCGTCGCCTTCCTGGTCGGCATCCCGCTCGGCATGCTCGCCGCCGCGGTCCGCGACCGCTGGGGCGACGCCGTCCTGCGCGTGTTCGCGATCCTCTGCTACGCGACGCCCGTGTTCTTCGCCGGCCTGCTCCTCAAGCTCGTCTTCTCGGTGTGGCTCGGCGTGCTGCCGAGCTCGGGCCGCGCCTCGCCGCGCGTCGAGCTCATGATCGGCCGCGTCGATAACCCCACCGGGATCTACACGATCGACGCGATCCGCACCGGCAACCCCGCCTATCTGGTGGACGTGCTCGAGCACGCGATCATGCCGGGCGTCGCGCTCGGCCTGCTCACCGCGGGCGTGTTCCTGCGCCTCGTGCGGACGAACGTGATCGGCACGCTCGCGATGCCGTACATCGACGCCGCGCGCTCGCGGGGCATCAGCGAGTTCCGACTCGTCCGCACCCACGCGTACAAGCCCGCGCTCATCCCGATCATCACCGTGATCGGCCTGCAGATCGCGCTGCTGCTCGGCGGCGCGGTCCTGACCGAGACCACGTTCGAGTGGATGGGCCTGGGCTACCAGCTGAGCGAGTACCTGAAGGCGCGCGACTTCGTCGCGGTGCAGGGGATCGTCGCCCTGCTCGCGGTGATCGTGGCGCTGACCAACTTCATCGTCGACATCATCGCGGCGTTCATCGACCCGAGGGTGAGGTACTGACATGGCACGCGCTTCGCTCTGGAAGAAGCTGCCGATCGTGCACCAGTACCGCCAGTCGGTCGGGCTGCAGCGCGGCATGCTGACCGCGGGTCTGGCGATCTGCGCGCTGTTCCTGCTGACGGCCGTGTTCGCCCCGCTGATCGCGCCGTACGAGTTCAACCAGCTCCGGGACGCCGCGGGCGACACGTTCACGCCGCGCCAGGCCCCCAGCGCCGAGCACATCTGGGGCACCACGATCGCGGGCTACGACGTGTTCTCGCGCGTGCTGTGGGGCGCCCGCACGGCGTTCCTGGTGATCGTCGTGTCGGTCGTGATGTCGATGTTCCTGGGCATCCTGCTCGGCCTGGTGTCCGGCTACATCGGCGGCTGGATCGACCGCGTGCTCATGGTGATCTGCGACGCGGTCTACGCGTTCCCGTCCCTGCTGCTCGCGATCGTGAGCGCGATCATCATCTCTGGCGGCCAGTCGAGCATGTGGGGCGGCATCCTGGCCACCTCGATCTCGATCACGGTCGTGTTCATCCCGCAGTACTTCCGGGTGATCCGCGCCGAGACCGTGCGCGTCAAGTCCGAGGCCTTCGTGGAGGCGGCGCTCGTGATGGGCGCCTCGACGTGGCGCGTGATGTTCCGCCACGTGCTGCGCAACGCCACGCGCACGCTGCCGCTGATCTTCACGCTCAACGCCTCGGAGGCCATCCTGACGCTCGCCGGCCTGGGCTTCCTCGGCTTCGGCATCGAGCCCAGCGCCGCCGCGGAGTGGGGCTACGACCTCAACCGCGCGATCGAGGACGTCACGGCCGGCCGCTGGTGGACGGCGGTCTTCCCCGGCGTGGCCATCGTGCTCGTCGTGATGGGCATGACCCTCGTCGGCGAGAGCCTGAACGACCTCGCCGACCCGCGCCTGCGCACCCGCAGGCGCGCCGCGGACACCCCGGCCGACGCGGCCGCGGCGTCCACCCCCGTCGCCCGCACCGAGCTCGGAGAGGTCGAATGAGCACCGCAGCAGACCACGCGGTCGAGATCCGCGACCTGACCATCACGTTCGCGACGGACGGCGGCGACGTGCAGGCCGTGCGCGGCATCACGCTGGACGTCCTGCCCGGCGAGGTGCTCGCGATCGTGGGCGAGTCGGGATCCGGCAAGACCGTCACGGCCCGGACCATCCTGGGCCTGCTGCCCGAGACCGCCCGCCTCGGTGGCGCGGTCGTGCTGAACGGCACGGACGTCGTCGGGCTCTCGCACGACCGCATCCGGGCCCTGCGCGGGCCCGACGCGGCGATGATCTTCCAGGAGCCCATGACGGCGCTCAACCCCGTCTTCACGGTGGGCTGGCAGATCGCGGAGGGCCTGCGCGCGCACGGGGAGGTGTCCGCCAAGGAGGCCCGCAGGCGCGCGATCGACATCCTCGGCAAGGTCGGGATCCCGGATCCCGAGGTGCGCGTGGACCACTACCCGCACCAGTTCTCGGGCGGCCAGAAGCAGCGCATCGTGATCGCGCAGGCGCTCGCGCTGAACCCGTCGGTGATCATCGCGGACGAGCCCACCACGGCGCTGGACGTCACGGTGCAGGCCGAGATCCTCGACCTGCTGCGGCGCGCCCGCAGCGAGTTCGGCACCGCGATCGTCCTGATCACGCACAACATGGGCGTGGTCGCCGACCTGGCCGACCGCGTCGCCGTGATGTACCAGGGCGAGATCGTGGAGACCGCCCCGGTGCGGGAGCTGTTCGCGCACCCTCGGCACGAGTACACGCAGCGACTGCTGGCCGCCGTGCCGCGGCTCGAGGTCGCCGACCGGCAGTACGGCGGGGATCCCGACGCGAGCCCGGTGGTCGAGGCCCGAGGCCTCGAGATCGAGTACCCCGGCCGGTTCGGCCGCAAGCCGTTCCGCGCCGTGAACGGCGTCGACCTCTCGATCCGGCCCGGCGAGATCCTCGGCCTGGTGGGCGAGTCGGGCTCGGGCAAGACCACGATCGGCCGCGCCATGGCCGGCCTCGCGCCCGTCACGGGCGGGTCGCTGCGCGTGCTCGGCACCGAGATGAACGGCATGCGGGAGCGCGACTTCCGCGCCTCCCGCCGCCGGCTCGGCTTCGTCTTCCAGGACCCGGCCTCGAGCTTCAACCCGCTGCTGACGATCGCCGAGTGCGTCGCCGAGCCGCTCATCGTGCACGGCGAGGCGTCGAGTCCCGCGGACGCGCGCGACCGCGTGGACGAGCTGCTGGATGCGGTGCAGCTGCCGGGGCATTTCGGCGACCGCTACCCGCATGAGCTCTCGGGCGGTCAGCGCCAGCGCGCGAGCCTCGCGCGGGCCCTGGCCCTGAACCCGGAGCTGCTGATCGCCGACGAGCCCACCAGCGCGCTGGACGTGTCGGTGCAGGCGCGCGTGCTGGAGCTGTTCGTCGAGCTGCAGGAGCGGTTCGGGTTCGCGGCGCTGTTCATCACGCACGACCTCGCGGTCGTGGACCTGCTCGCGCACCGCGTCGCCGTGCTCCACCGCGGCGAGATCGCCGAGCAGGGCCCGACGGCGCAGGTGCTCGGAGACCCCCAGGACGACTACACCCGTCGCCTGCTGGCCTCCCTGCCCGTGCCCGACCCGGTCGAGCAGGCCGCGCGCCGCGCCGCGCGCGGGTGAGCGGAGACCGCCGGATCGACGGGCGGGCGCGCCGATGCCTCGCCCGCCCGTCGCCCGTGGGGCAGGATCGTGTCATGTCCTCGGATCCGCTCGTCGACGTCGCGTGGGAGCTCTACGACCTCCCGCCGTCGGAGTTCACGGCGGCCCGCAACGCCCGGGCGAAGGAGCTGAGTTCCGACGCGCCGGACGTCGCCAAGCGCGTGGCGGAGCTGCGGCGGCCCTCGCCCGCGGCGTGGATCGTCGGCCAGCTGGTGCGGCACCGGGCGGACCGTCTCGCCCAGGTGCTGGAGCTCGGCGCCGAGCTGCGCGAGGCGCAGCAGGACCTGGACGCGTCGGCGCTCTCCCAGCTGACGCGCGACCGGCGGGCGCTGACCGCCGCCCTGGCGAAGGAGGGCGCGGCGCTCGCGGCCGCGCACGGCGTGAACGCCCCCGCCGCGACGCTCGACGAGGTGTCGCAGACGCTGCAGGCCGCCATGGCCGACGCGGCGGCGGCGGATGCCGTGACCTCGGGGCGCCTGATCCGCGCGCTCGAGGTGGTGGGCTTCGATCCCGTCGACCTGGACGGCGCGGTGGCCGGTCCTGCTCCGGACGGATCCGCGCCCGCCCGCACCTCCCCGCCGGACGAGCTCGCGGCGCGGCGTGCCCGCCGGGCGGCGGAGAAGGCCGCACGCGAGGCCGAGGAGGCCCTGGAGCGCTCCCGCCGCACGCTCGCGGACGCCCGCGCCGCCGTCGCGGAGAACACCCGCCGCGCCTCGGAGCTGACGCGCCGCCGCGACGAGCTGCGCGCCGAACTGGCGCGGGTGAAACGCGATCTGGAGCGGGCCACGGCCGAGTCCGCCGACCTCGAGGAGCGCGCCGCGGCGGCGGATCGACAGCACGTCGACGCCGAGCGCGCCCTGGCCGAGGCGCGCTCCGCGCTCGACACCTGAGCGACCGCGCCCGCGGACATGTGACGACGCGGATGTGACGCCGCGCGCGCGATCCGGGAGGATGGGCCTCATGACCACCCCCGCCTTCGGCCTCCTGCTCGACGTCGACGGACCCCTCGCGAGCACCGTCACGCGCTCTCTGCGCATCCCGTCCATCGCCGACGACCTGGTCGCGATCGCGAATGCAGGATGCCCCGTCGTGTTCAACACGGGACGGTCCGACGGGTTCCTCGCCGACCAGGTCATCCCGCCGCTCGTGGCCGCCGGTCTCGCCGCGGATGCGCCGGTCTGGGGCATCGGCGAGAAGGGCGCCACCTGGTTCGCCGTGGCGGACGGGCGCATCGGCGAGCTCCACACCGACGAGCGGCTCTCGGTCTCGGCCGAGCTGGCCGCGGCGTGCCGGGAGATCGCCGACCGCCACGCCGATCTGATGTTCTGGGACGACACGAAGCGCACCATGGTGTCCCTCGAGCAGAACCTCGACGTCGACAACGCGACCTACCTGGCGCGCCAGCCGGAGGTGACGGCCGAGCTCGACCGCGCCATCGCCGACACGGGGGCGGCGGACCGCTTCCACACGGTGCCGACGATCATCTCGATCGACCTCGAGCACCGCGAGGCCGGCAAGGCGCTCGGCGCCGAGCGCGCCGTCGCCCTGGTCGGCGAGCGGACGACCGTGCCGCGCCGCTGGTTCACGGCCGGGGACTCGAACGGCGACTACGACATGGCCACGTGGCTGCACGACAACGGCTTCGAGGCCACCCACCTGGACGTGCGCCCGTCGGGCACGGCGTTCGAGACCGCGTACCGGGTGCTCCGGGAGATCCCGACCTTCGCGGAGGGCCACGCGGAGGACGACATCACGGCGGGCTATCTCTCCGCCTGGCGGGCCGAGCTGGCGGTCTGACGAAGGCGGCCGCGTGACCCCGCGCTTCAGGTTCTCCCTCCCCCGGTCGCTGCGCGGCCCCGGGGATCCGGAGCGCCTGGCGCTCGCGGCGCGCACGGCGGTCGCGGCGGCGGTCGCGTGGTGGCTCGCGCCCTACGTGCCGCTCGCCGACGCGGAGTACTCGTACTACGCGCCGCTCGGCGTCCTGGTCAGCATGTACCCGACCCTCGCGCGCTCGGCGAAGTCGGGCGCGCAGACCATCGCGGGTCTGGGGCTCGGCATCGCCCTCGGCTTCGCGGGCGTGGGGCTCGTGCTCCTGCTCGAGGTGCCGGGCGCGCTGATCGTCGCGCTCGTCGTCGGAGTCGGGGTCGTGCTGGGTGGGATCCGCGCTTTGGGCGTGGGGGCCGACTGGGTCGCGATGGCGGGGCTGTTCGTGCTCCTGCTCGGCGGCGCCTCGCCCGAGGAGTTCTCGATGTCGTACCTCGTGACCACCGCGTTCGGCGTGCTCGTCGGGCTGGTCGCGAACCTCGTGCTGTTCCCTCCCCTGTACCTGCGCAAGGCGGGGTCGCGGCTCACGGCCCTGCGCGACGCGGTCGCGGGGCACCTGCACGACATGGCCGATGCGGTCGCGTCGGGCGACGTCTCCCCCGACGACCTGGACCGCGCGGCGCGCGAGCTGAGCGAGACGTCGCGCGAGGTCTCGGAAGCGGTGCGGGATGCCGACGAGAGCATGCGGGCGAACCCGCGCGCGCTGCGCCACCGCGAGGATGCGGAGCTCAACCGACGCCGGCTGCGCGCCCTGGAGCGCACGGTCTTCTCGACGCGAGACCTGGGCGATGTGCTCGCACGCGGGCAGGAGGAGCACGACGAACGGCCCACGGAGGGCCCGCCCGATCTGCTCGCCGAGGCGATCCATCGCGTCGCGGACCTCGTCGCGCAGCCGCCGGTCGAGGCCGACGCGCAGGACGAGCTCGAGGCCGCCGTCGCGGCGCTGGATCGCTACACGGCGGCCGTCGACGAGTCGACCGCGCCGGCTCCGTCGCACGTCGCGCCGGACCTGACGGCGGCGGTGTGCCTGCGCCGCATCGTCGACGCGGCGCGCCCGTTCGTCTGAGCCGGCTCAGCCGGCGGCCGGCACCGGCACGACCACGCGCTCCGCTCCCGCGTACACGTTCATGTGGTCGCCCCGCAGGAAGCCCACGAGCGTCAGGCCCTGCTCGGTCGCGAGCTCGACGGCGAGCGACGACGGCGCGGACACCGCCGCGAGCACAGGGATGCCCGCCATCACCGCCTTCTGCGCGAGCTCGAAGCTGGCCCGTCCCGAGACCATGAGGACGTGCCGTCGCAACGGCAGCCGGTCGTTCATGACCGCCCACCCCACGACCTTGTCGACGGCGTTGTGCCGGCCGACGTCCTCGCGCAGCACGACGAGCTCCCCCGTCGCGGCGTCGAACAGGCCGGCGGCGTGCAGTCCGCCGGTCTTGTCGAAGACGTCCTGGTGCGCGCGCAGCGCATCCGGCAGGCTCGCGAGCGTCTCGGCCGCGACCCGCACGTCGTCCTGCGCCAGGTCGTACGCCGACACCGTCGCGACTGCCTCGATGCTCGCCTTGCCGCACATGCCGCACGAGCTCGTCGTGTAGAAGTTGCGCGCCAGGTCGGTGCTCGGCGGCTCGACGCCCGGCGCGAGGGCGACGTCGAGCACGTTGTACGTGTTCTCCATCCCGCCCGTGCCCGGCCCGCCGCAGTGGATCGCGGAGCGGAAGTCCGCGCCGGAGCGCACCACTCCCTCCGAGACGAGGAACCCGGCGGCGAGCTCCACGTCGTGCCCGGGCGTGCGCATCGTGACGGCGAGCGGCTCGCCGGCGACGCGGATCTCGAGCGGCTCCTCGACGGCGAGCGTGTCGGGCCGTCGCGTCGTGGCGCCGGACAGGGAGATCCTCATGACCGGCCGGCGCTGCGTGATGCGTCCCATGGCTCTCCTAGGGGCGCTTCTCGAGCCGGACGACCACGGCCTTCGAGGTCGGCGTCCCGCTCACATCGGCCGTCGAGTCCAGCGGCACCAGCACGTTCGTCTCGGGGTAGTACGCGGCGGCGTTGCGGCGCGGCGTGTCGTACGGCACGAGCCGGAACTCCTCCGCGCGGCGCTCCTCGGGGCCGCCCGGCCCCGTCCACTCGGACACGAGGTCGACCAGCTCGCCCTCGGCGAACCCGAGCTCCCGGATGTCCTCGGGGTGGATGAGCACCACCCGGCGCCCGTCGTGGATGCCGCGGTAGCGGTCGTCCTTGCCGTAGATCGTGGTGTTGTACTGGTCGTGCGAGCGCAGCGTCTGCAGCAGCAGGCGGCCCTCGGGGATCACGGGGTACTCGAGCGGGTTCGCCGTGAAGTTCGCCTTGCCGTTGTGGGTCGGGAAGCGCCGTTCGTCGCGCGGGCCGTTCGGCAGGAAGAACGTGCGCCCCTTCTCGATCCGCTGGTCGTAGTCCTCGAACCCCGGGATGACGCGCGAGATGTGCCCGCGGATCGTCGCGTAGTCGGTCTCGAGCGCGCGCCAGTCGGCGTGCGGGGCGTCCGCGCGATCCGCGAACACGAGCTCGCACAGCCGGGCCAGGATGGCCACCTCGCTCAGCATGTCGTCGCTGGGCGGCGCGAGCCGGCCCCGCGAGCCGTGCACCGCGCCCATGGAGTCCTCGACGGTGACGCGCTGGTCCACGCCGCCGCGGCGGTCGCGATCCGTCCGGCCCAGCGTCGGCAGGATGATCGCGCGCCGGCCGTGCACGACGTGCGACCGGTTCAACTTGGTCGACACCTGTACGGTGAGGCCCACCCGCGACATGCCCTCCTCGACCACCCGCGTGTCGGGCGTCGCGCTGACGAAGTTCCCGCCCATGCCCATGAAGACCTTCACGCGGCCGTCGCGCATGGCGCGGATGGCTTCGACGGTGTCGTAGCCGTGCTCGCGCGGCGCCGTGAACGCGAACTCCCGGTCGAGCGCGGCGAGGAACGCCTCGGAGGGCTTCTCGTAGATGCCGACCGTGCGGTCGCCCTGGACGTTGGAGTGTCCGCGCACCGGGCAGACGCCCGCGCCGGGCCGGCCGATGTTGCCCTGCAGCAGCAGCACGTTGACGACGTCGCGCAGCGTCGCCACCGAGTGCTTGTGCTGCGTGAGGCCCATGGCCCAGCACACGATCGTCGAGGTCGACGCGCGCACGCGCTCGGCCACCTCGCGCAGCCGCTCCTCGCTCATGCCGGTCGCCTCGGTCAGGTGCTCCCACCCGACGGACGCCACGTGAGCGGCGTAGTCGTCGAAGCCGGCGGTGTGTTCGCGGATGAACGCGTGGTCGAGCACGCCGCCCTCGCGCCCCTCGACCTCGAGCAGGTGCTTGCCGATCGCCTGGAAGAGCGCCTGGTCGCCGCCGAGCCGGATCTGGACGAAGTCGTCGGCGAGCTTCGTGCCGCCCAGCAGCACGCCCTTGGGAGTCTGCGGGTTCTTGAAGTGGAACAGGCCCGCCTCGGGGAGCGGGTTGACCGCGATGATCGTCGCGCCCTTCTCCTTGGCCTTCTCGAGCGCGCTGAGCATGCGCGGGTGGTTGGTGCCCGGATTCTGACCGGCGACGATCAGCAGGTCGGCGTCGTGGATGTCGACGATCGAGACGGTTCCCTTGCCGATGCCGATCGTCTGGGTGAGCGCGGATCCGCTCGACTCGTGGCACATGTTCGAGCAGTCGGGCAGGTTGTTGGTGCCCAGGCCCCGCACGAGCAGCTGGTACAGGAACGCGGCCTCGTTGGACGTGCGGCCGGACGTGTAGAACACGGCGTCGTCCGGGTCGTCGAGCTCGCGCAGCGCGGTGGCGATCTCGCCGAGCGCCGCGTCCCATGAGATCGGGCGGTAGTGCGTGCCGCCCTCCTCGAGCAGCATCGGGTGCGTCAGGCGGCCCTGCTGACCGAGCCACCAGTCGTCGTGCTCGCGCAGCTCGGCCACGCTGTGGTGGGCGAAGAACGCGGGGCCGACCCGGCGCAGCGTGGCCTCCTCGGCGACGGCCTTGGCCCCGTTCTCGCAGAACTCCGCGGCGTGCCGGCGGTCCTCCTCGGGCCACGCGCAGCCGGGGCAGTCGAATCCGTCCTTCTGGTTGACGCGCAGCAGCGTCCGCGCGCTGCGCAGCACGCCCATCTGCTCGAACGAGATCTTGAGGGCGTGCAGCACGGCGGGGACGCCGACGGCGTACTCCTCGCGTTCCTCGACCGTCAGTCGGGACTCGTCGATGTCGTGCGTGGGGGGCTTCGTCGCCATGGCTTCTCCCTCGGTCTGCCGCCATGCTAACCCCGTCGCCGGGGGCCGGGGTCAGACCGCCTCGACCACCAGCGCGACGCCGAGCCCTCCGCCCACCGATGCGGCGGCGACGCCGAGCGCGCCGCGCGGGGCGCCCGCACGCACCAGCCTGCTGAAGAGCCGGACGACCGCGACGGCGCCGCTGGCACCCCACGGGTGGCCGAGCGCGAGCGCCCCGCCGTGGGCGCACACGCGCGGGTCGTCCTCCGCGATTCCGAGCCGGTCGAGCACCGCGAGGCTCTGCGACGCGAACGCCTCCACGATCTCGAAGGCCGTGATGTCGCCCTCCGACAGGCCGGCGGACGCCAGGGCGGCCGACACGGCCGGAGCCGCGCCGATCCCCGGCAGGGCCGGGTCGCAGCCCACGATCCCGTGCGCGCGGACCGCGAGGCCCGGTGCGCCGACGCCGGCCGGAGCGATCACCACGGCGGCGGCGCCATCGCTCACGCGTGTGGAGTTGCCCGCCGTGACCGAGCCTCCGGGGAACAGCGGCGTCAGCCGGGCGAGCACCCGCTCCCCCGCGCCGATCCCGTCGTCGGCCCGCGCGGCACCCACCGCGGCGAGCTCGTCGGCGAACCGGCCCGAGTCGCGCGCGGCGCGCGCCCTCGCGTGGCTGCGGGCCGCATGCGCATCCTGCCGCTCCCGCGAGATGCCGTCGTGCCGCGCGAGATCCTCCGCCGCGGCGAGCATGTCGGGGTCGGGGAACCCGGAAGGGGCGAACGGCGCGCGGGCGTACGGCACCCCGTTCAGGGAGCGGACCGGCGCGGTCGAGGCGCTCTCGGCACCGCCCGCGATCCGGACCCGAGGGTCGACCCGCACGGCCACCGCCGCGTCCACGATCGCCGCGAGCCCGCTGCCGCACTGCCGGTCGATCGTGGCCCCGGGGACGTGCGCCCCGAGGCCGGCCGCGAGTGCGGCGTGCCGCGCGGGGTTGCCGCCCGGGCCCATGCAGTTCCCCAGCACCACGTCGGCCACGTCCACGGCGCCGAGCACGGCCTGCGCGTCGGCGTGCGCCGCGGCCACGGCCGTCGTGGCGAGGGCGGCCACGTCGACGGCCGCGAGCCCCCGGCCCCGCGTCGCGATCGGCGTGCGGCGCGCGGCGACGATCACCGGGTCAGCGCCCAAGCGGACGCACCTCCCCCGCGAGGATGCGCGCGACGAGGACCGACCGCGCGGGTTTGCCGGACGCCGTGCGCGGAGCCTCGCCCGCGAACCACCGGCGCGGGCGATGCGCGGGCGCGAGCTGCGCGGCGGCCGCGGCGCGCAGGCCGTCCGCATCGAGATCGCCGTCGGGCTCGATCAGGGCCGCGACCATGGCGCCGAGCGCCGGGTGCGGCAGACCCACGACCACGGCGTCGCGCACCCCCGGAAGGGCGCGCAGCTGCGCCTCGACCTCCTCCGGCACGACGGTTGCGGAGGCCGAGAGGATCGCGTCGTCCGACCGACCGAGGAGGCGCAGGCGTCCGTCGCGCAGCTCCGCGCGGTCCCCGGCGGTCACCCAGGCCCCGGCCGTGCGGAGCGGGCCGTCGGCGTACGACGCCGCGACATACGGCGACCGCGCCCACAGCTCGCCGGCGCGGATGTCGAGGTCGACGCCCGGCAGCGGGGCGAGCCCGTCGCCCGCGTCCGCCGCGACGAACGACAGCTCGGCCGCGCCGTAGTACGACACGACGCGGATGCCCTGATCTGCCGCGCGGGCGCGGAGCGCGGGGTCGAGGTGGGAGCCTCCGACGAGCGCGGCGCGCAGACCCCGCGGCGCCCCGGCGTCGAGCAGCGCCCGGAGCGCCTGCGGGGTGCCGTGGAAGCACGTGGCGTCGGCGAAGTCGCCGGGCACGGCCGCGTGCCTGCGCGGCAGGGCCGGGCGGGGTCCGCCCTCCGCGGCGTGGGCGAGCGAGAACAGCGTGAGGGACGACACGGGCGGCGCGGGCAGGGCCACGACATCCTCCGGGTCGGCCTGCAGCAGCTCCGACACCACGGGGAAGGACGCGGCCCAGGACTCGTGCGTGCGGAGCACGATGCGCGGCGTTCCGCTGCTGCCGCTCGTCACGGCCGCCCAGGCGATCCCCGGACGGGGCGCGACCGCCGCAGCCGCGGCCGTGACCCGCTCCCAGTGCTCGGGTGACCAGCGGTCGTCGCCGACGAGGGGCACGCCGCCGCCGGCGCGCGCCCGCGCGACGCGCGCTGCGACCTCGACGGGCGAACCGCCGCGGATCGGCACCAGCCTCATCCGTCCCCGCTCCCGTCGACCGCCACCCGAACAGCGTTCAGTCTACGGCGGCGGGGAGAAACCGTGCCGCGCCGACTAGGACGTCGGAGCCGCCGTGACGCCCTCCGACGGCTGCACGATCACGAAGCCGTATCCGGCGAAGGCGACCTGCACGGCCTCGCCCGACCCGCGGCCGATGAGCGCGCCGGCCTTGAACGACGACTTCAGGGTGGTCTGCAGGCTCGCCGACCAGGCGACCACCGCGTTGGTGTCGGCGTACGTGGGCGCCTCGGCGGCGTTCAGCACGACGGGCGGTCCGGCCGTGGTGATCGCGACCCACCCGGTGCCGCGCAGGGTCGTGTTGAACAGGCCGCCGGTCATCATGCCGGCGCCCTGGACGCGTTCGATGCTCCACTGCAGCGTCTCGGAGAACGCCAGCACGTTGCGCCCGTTGATCGAGATGCCCGAGTCGTCGAGGTGCAGGATGTGCACCTCCGCCTGCTCGTTCGCCAGGAGCACGTCGCCGCGCCCCGACACCCGCATGAGGGACAGACCCTCGCCCGTCAGCTGCGATTTGAGGAACCGGCCGACGCCGCCGCCCTGATACGCGAAGTCGACCTCGCCCTGGTAGGCGACCATCGATCCCTGACGGGCCAGGAACGGCTCGCCGAGCCCGACCCGCAGCATCTTCTCGTTCTGGTTCGCGGGGCCGGTGCCCGACACCTCGGCATGGGTGCCCGAGATCAGGTCCCCCGTGATGCCCGCGTCGCCGCGGCCGACCGGCTGCCCGGCCTGAGCGCCGGGCGCGCCGACGTCGGCCGGCGCCGTCTGGGCGGGCGTGAGCGGCGCGGTCGTGACGACGCCGCCGGTCGAGACGTGCTCGGTCCACGCCGTGCCGTCCCACCACCTCAGCTCCGCGTGCCCCGTCGGATCCGGAAACCAGCCAGCGTCCATGTCGCGCTCCTCTCGCGAGCGACACTACCGCCGCGCGACGCCCGCGCAGGAGCACAATCGAGTCATGGCCGAGCTCACCGCCGTGCAGGGGGACATCACCAAGCAGCCCGTCGACGCGATCGTCAACGCCGCGAACAACGCCATGCGCGGCGGAGGCGGCGTCGACGGCGCGATCCACCGCGCGGGCGGCCCGGCCATCCTGCGCGACTGCATCGCTCGCTTCCCGCACGGCCTCGCCACGGGGGACGCAGGCTGGACCACGGCGGGCGACCTCCCGGCACGCTGGGTGATCCACACCGTCGGCCCGAACCACGCCGCGGGCCAGCGGGACCGCGCCCTCCTCGTGAGCTGCTACCGGCGCTCGCTCGAGGTCGCCGACGAGCTCGGAGTCCGCTCCATCGCGTTCCCGCTCATCAGCGCCGGCGTGTACGGGTGGCCGAAGGACGACGCGATCCGCGCGGCGGTCGATACGCTCCGCTCCGCCGACACCGGCGTCGAGGACATCCGCCTCGTGGCGTACGACGCCGCGACGTTCGCCCGCATCTCCGCGGTGCTCGACGCGGGCTGACCCGGCATCCTCGCGGAGGATCAGGTTCCGCGACGGTCGCGGATGCCGGCCCACGACGCGAGAGCGCCGGCTGCGAACAGCACGGCGGTCGCGACCGCGACCCGATGGAAGCCCGCCAGATCGAGGTCTCCCCCGGCGATCACCGCGACCACCAGCAGCCCGGCCACCCGCGCGACCGCGTTGTTGACCGCCGAGGCGATGCCGGAGCGCTCCGCGTCGACCGAGCCGAGCACCGCGCTCGTCAGCGGGGCGACGGTCAGGGTCAGCCCGACCCCCAGCAGCACGATCCCGGGCAGCACCTGCAGCCAGTGTCGAAGGGCCGGCCGACCGTCAGCAGCAGCGCCGCCCCGGCAGCCATGACGGCCGGGCCGACCGTCATGAAGATGCGCGCGCCCCAGCGCGCGGACCATCCGCCGACGTGGGAGCTGCCGAGCACCATGATCACGGTCACGGGCAGCGACGCGAGTCCCGCGAGCGTGGCGGACAGCCCCGCGCCCTCCTGGAGGTAGACGACGACCGCGAACCCGTTGAGCGCGAGCGCCGCGTAGATGAACGTCGTCGCGAGGTTGCCGGCCGAGAAGTTCCGGATGCGGAACAGCGCGAGCGGCATGATCGGATGCGCCGCCCGCGCCCGCCGCAACAGGAAGCCGGCGAACAGAACGACGCCCGCGGCGGCCGCTGCGAGGACCGCCGGCTGGTCCCATCCGAGACGCGGACCCTCGATGAGGGCGAACACGATGCCGCCGAGCCCGAGCGCGCACAGCGCGCACGCGGCGAGGTCGACCCGCACCCCGGGCCGCCGCGTATCCGCGATCCGGAGCCCCGCGAGCAGCCAGAGCGTCGCCCCGATCGGCAGCACGTTGATCAGGAAGGCCCAGCGCCAGGAGGCGAGGTCGATCGAGAGTCCGCCCAGGAGCGGCGCCACGAGCATCGCGGCGCTGGTGGCGGCCGTCCACGCGCCGATCGCGCGACCCCGGGCCGCCTCGTCGAACTGGGAGGTGATCAGCGCGAGCGAGCTCGGCACGAGCAGGGCGCCGGCGACGCCCTGCACGGCGCGCGCCACGACGAGGAACTCGATGGACGGCGCCGCCGCGATCGCGAGCGATGCCACGAGGAACCCGATCAGTCCGATGCGCAGGACCGGCAGGCGCCCATACAGGTCGCTGAGCGAGCCGGCGACCAGGATGAGCGCGCCGAGCGTGACCAGGTAGGCGTTGACCACCCACTGCTGTCCCGCGAGCCCCCCGCCCAGCTCCCCGCGAATCGCCGGCAGGGCGACGTTGACGATGCTCGAGTCGAGGAACGCGACGGACGAGGCCAGGATCGCGATCGCGAGCACCCGGCGGCGCACGCGCGTGCCGTCATCCGTGGTCGCAGCCCCGGTCGTCACCCCTGCAGGCTACGCCCGGGAGCGGACACCGAGGGCGGGTCCTGCGCGCGGCCGCTCGCCGCCCAGGACGCGAGCCGCGGGCGGTTGGCGTGAGACGGGTGCCGCCGGCGCGCGGATCGCCTAGCGTCGGGGCATGAGCACCTCGCGACGAGCGCTCCTGGCGCTGATCGGCGTCGCCGCATCGCTCGCACTCGCCGGGTGCGGCCCCGACGCAGCCAAGACGCCGGCGCCGTCGGCGACCGCATCCGTCCCTCGCGGCTCGACGACGCCGGCGGAGCCCGCCTCGCCGCGGGTGATCGCCGAGGGTCTCGACGCCCCGTGGTCGATCGCGTTCCTCGGAGACACGGCGCTCATCAGCGCCCGCGACACCGGCGAGATCCTGGAGCTGACGGGCGCCGGCGCACGGGTCGTGGGCACGATCGATGACGTCACCGCGTTCGGCGAGTCCGGGCTGCTGGGGGTCGCGGTCGACGACCGCGACCGCCTCTACGTGTACTCCACCGCCGCCGACGGGAACCGGATCCAGCGGTACGCGATCGACGGCGACCCGGGATCGCTGCGCCTCGGCGGGGGCGAGACGATCGTCGACCGGCTGCCATCCGCGAGCGTCCACTCGGGCGGCCGGATCGCGTTCGGGCCCGACGGCATGCTCTACGCCACGGTCGGAGACGCGGGCGACCGCGCGGCCGCGCAGGATCTCGAGAGCCTCGCGGGCAAGATCGTCCGCATGACGCCCGACGGCGACGTCCCGGACGACAATCCCTTCGGCGGCTCCCTCGTCTACAGCTTCGGGCACCGCAACCCGCAGGGCATCGCGATCGCCGGCGGCACGGTCTACATCGCGAACCTCCGCGGCGCGGTGCTGCGGACGGTGCCGGTCTCCGACCCGTCGACCTCCTCCGAGCTCTTCGCCGGCGAGTACGGCCGCCTGCGCGACGTCGCGGTCGCGCCGTCCGGCGAGCTCTGGATCCTGACGAACAACACGGACGGCCGCGGCACGCCGACCGAGGGCGACGACCGGATCATCGCGTTCGAAGCACGCTGATACCGAGGCACGGGGCCGCTGCCGACGCGATCGGAGCCCGTGGCCCGATGAGCGGCCTAACGTGGACCACATGCTCACCGTGAACGCCTATGCCGCCCCGTCCGCCACCGAGCCGCTCGTGCCGATCACGATCGAGCGGCGCGACGTCGGCGCGAACGACGTGCTGATCGCCATCCGCTACGCGGGCATCTGCCACAGCGACATCCACACGGTCCGCGGCGAATGGGGGCCGATCGCCTACCCGCAGGTCGTCGGGCACGAGATCGTCGGCGAGGTCGTCGAGGTCGGCCCGGAGGTCACGCGGCACGCGGTCGGCGACCGGGTCGGGGTCGGCTGCATGGTCAACTCGTGCCGCGAGTGCGCGAACTGCCGCGCCGGCATGGAGAACTACTGCCTCAAGGGCAACATCCAGACCTACGCGGGGGTGGACGTCGACGGCACGATCACGCAGGGCGGCTACGCGACGCACATCGTCGTCGACGCCGACTTCGTTCTGAAGGTGCCCGACGCCATCCCGTACGAGGCAGCCGCTCCCCTGCTCTGCGCGGGGATCACCACGTACTCGCCGCTCGCGCACTGGAACGCCGGCCCGGGCAAGCGCGTCGCGGTCGTCGGTATGGGCGGCCTCGGTCACATGGCCGTCAAGATCGCCGCCGCGATGGGCGCCGAGGTCACGGTGCTGTCCCGGTCGCTCGCCAAGCAGGACGACGCGATCGCGTTCGGCGCATCCGAGTGCTTCGCGACCGAGGACCCCGAGACCTTCGAACGGCTCGCCAACCGGTTCGACCTCATCGTGAACACGGTGAGCGCGCCCCTCGACGTCGACCGCTACCTGTCGCTCCTCGCTCTCGACGGCACCATGGTGAACGTGGGCGCCCCGCCGGAGCCGCTGCCCGTCACGCTCTTCACGCTGTTCGCGAACCGCCGCTCGTTCTCCGGCTCGACGATCGGGTCGATCGCTGAGACGCAGCAGATGCTCGACTTCTGCGCGGAGCACGGGATCGCGCCCGAGATCGAGCTCATCGAGGCGGCGCAGATCAACGACGCGTATGCGCGCGTGCTCTCGAGCGACGTCCGCTACCGCTTCGTGATCGACGCCGCGACCCTGTAGGCCCTGCGCGCGGCGCGATCGACGGCCCCGTCGGCCGGCCGATCGCGCCGCCGCTCACGGCGTCAGGTCGCGGAGGATCTCCACCGCAGGCGCTTCCCTGGCGTCCCGCCAGCCCTCGCCCGCCCACAGGTGCACCGCTCCGCTGTCGCCGCGCGCCGCGGCGTCCGCCCGCATCGCGCGGGTCAGGTGGTGGATCGCGGGATAGCCCGACGGCGCGTGCGCCGAGTGGGTTTCGACGAATCGGTTCACGAGCGCCCGTGCGGGCCGCCCCGTGAACGCGCGGGTGAGCTCGGTGCGCGCGAACGCGGGATCCGCGAGGGCGGACCGGTGCACGCTCGACGTGCCGCTCTCGCGCGCCCGGAGCAGCGCCGTGCCCACCGCCACGGCGTCAGCGCCCCCATCGAGCAGTTCGGCGACCTGATCGCGGCGCGACACCGCTCCTGTCGCGACGATGGGAGCGGCCACGGCCTCCCGGATGCCCCGCACGAGGTCGACAAGCGGGACCGCTGCCGGGAGCACCCCGGCCTCCCACACGCCGGAGTGGCCGCCGGCCCCGTATCCCTGGACGACGAGCACATCGATGCCGGCGTCGATCGCGCTCCGCGCCTCGGCGGCCGACGTGACGGTCTGCAGGACCAGCGTGCCGGCGTCGCGGAAGGCGTCGATCACCGTGCGCTCGGGAAGGCCGAATGTGAAGCTGACGGCGGGCACGGGGTCGGCCAGCAGCAGCTCGACCTTCGCGCCCCAGGCGTCGTCGTCCTCGGTCTTCGCGGGCATCGACGTCCCGCTCGGCGCGATGCGCTCCCAGTAGCGGGCGTACGCCGCGTCGTCGATGCGATGGATGTTCGGCACGAAGAGGTTCACGCCGAACAGGTCGACTCCCGCCTCGCGCACCGCCCCGATGTCCGTGCGCAGCGCGTCGACGGCCTTGTATCCGGCGGCGAGCTGCGCGAAGTGGCCGGCGCGCGCCGCCGCGATCACCAGCGCCGGCGTGCTCGGGCCGCCCGCCATCGGGGCGGCGAACACCGGCTTGCTGCGCGACAGCGGCTCGGGGAGGCTCATGCGTCCATCCTGCCCGCCGCGCTCCCCGCGATGTCCGATGTGCGCAGTAGCGTGCCGCCATGACGGAGATCGACGGCGAACCCGTTCTCGACCGCCCGTCGGTGGCCGACGTGGAGGCGTTCTTCGAGCAGGCCGGGCCCGAGACCCGGGTCGTGTGGCTCCGGCTGACGCGGAAGGGCGTCGTGCCCGCCTCGCTCAGCTCGGACGAGCTGGTGGACGTGGGGCTCTGCTTCGGATGGGTCTCCGCCGTCCGCCGCGGCGGCGACGAGGAGACCTACCTGCAGCAATACGCGCGGCGGCGCCCGGCGTCGAAGTGGTCCCGCCTCAACATCTCGAAGGTCGAGCGGCTGATCGCCGAGGGCCGGATGCGCCCCGGCGGGCTCGCCGAGGTCGCGGCGGCGCAGGCGGACGGACGGTGGGACCACCCGTGGACGTGACGGCGACGGGTGGCGGTCAGGCGCCCGAGCGCCCGCCGGCACTGGGTGCTGACGCTCGGCACTCAGCCGCCCCGCACGTCAGAAGGGTGGTGCGCCCCCAGCGACGTACTCGATGCGGTAAGGGGTGTCGTAGTACTCGTACCCGGCCGGGCTGCGGTATCGGAGGATGCCGCGGCCGACCTGGGTCACGTCCCAGGGCGAGTGGTGCTTCATCATGTGATGCGGCTCGCACAGGTGCGCCAGGTTGTCCACGCTGGTGGGGCCGTCCTTGGACCACGGGATGGTGTGGTCGATGTCGCAGTTCTTCGCCTTCGTGGCGCACCCCGGGACCCGGCACGTCCCATCCCGCGCCAGCAGGTACCGCCGCTGCGCCGCCGTCGGGGTGCGGTGGTCCACGGTGAGCAGGGCCCCGGTGTCGGGG
>Ga0208492_1000592_pt1 | contig 29282 bp, 23 predicted proteins | sample Subbioar_CSW14AB_FD_184820 | JGI IMG/M metagenome (GOLD analysis project Ga0208492, IMG submission 184820) | Serpentinite rock and fluid subsurface biosphere microbial communities from McLaughlin Reserve, California, USA - CR12Mar_CSW14AB (SPAdes) | ecosystem: Environmental > Terrestrial > Deep... | reverse complement strand
TCCAAGGCATGAGGCACCTCCTGTCGGTGCCTGCTATTGCATCAGGGTGTTACCACTCCGCCCGGACTATTGTGTTACCTATCCGCCTGGCCCATACCTAGCGCAACCTAACCAGCCAATGGAGCAGACGCCTCCGCGCCGCTCATCGGCGCGTTGGGTAGCGCGATTCGGCCTTTCACAGAACCTTTACTCTTGTCTACGTTTAAAGACCCGTATGAAAATCTACCTAGCACTACCCGCGTTGTTTCTCGCAACTGGAGCGCAAGCGCTCCCGGTACTCTACACAGTCGCGGATTCAACCATCGTACTGGGCGCTGATTCCACCCATACGGGTAGTACGGTAAGTCTTACGGGTAAAAGCGAGACAATCGAAGTCCCTTCGGACGCATTCTCAATTCAAGAGCTCACAGTAGGCACGCTCTCATTGACAACATCCGATCCGTTGAGCAGAAACCTGCCAAGTGGCTTTTCAATCCATCCGTACACTATCGGAGTAACCATCGCAGGGGTAGAACGTGACATAGTGCTGGAGATGCACTTCAACGCAGACCACACCAACGATTCGTTCTTTATTCAAGGAGGAACCGGAACAACCGCATTCCAAATTTCTTCAGCGCTGATCGTGGAGTTTCAGTTCCTCACCGCTTCCGTACCGGGGGCCAACGCTGGCGAAACAAAAACCGAGTTCCTAAAGGCGCAATTCTATGGCCGGCAAGTCCCTGTTCCCGAGCCAAACACTCTGTATCTGGCAGGACTTGGCTGGCTAACCTTCGGCAGGTTTGCCCGCCCTAATCGCCAAGACAAAGACGTAGATAATCTGCACGGCGCCACCTTACCAGCCAATGGAGCGGACGCCTCCGTGCTGCGCACTCCGGCGCCGCTCATCGGCGCGTTAGGCGTTAGCCAAACTCTAAAGCCGGTTCCCCGATCAGAAGAGGAGTCAATACGCCCCAGCGCTCGCCAGGATTGCTGTGCAGTAGTAATTTGAGAAGACGGGCCCGCATTGCTTAGCAATTGGAGAACATTCGGGTGGACAGGAGATCAATCAAGTCAGGGTCCAGCGAGGTGACGCCCCATAGTAGCCTAGTCGCCCGATATGCTAGAAACAAAGAAAGCCGGTAATGACCGTTTCAGAACTAATACATAAGTATTTAAGCTGCGGTGAGATTTCGACCGGCGAGCAAGAATTCCTCCGAATAAATATCACTCGTGCCGAACTCGAGCTTCTAGCCGCCGGACCCGCCGGCCGAGGCGGGGTATCCCGACAATTGCACAAACTGTCAAATATCCTTTTTGCGGGAAAAGGAACGACCGCCTCTAAGAAGTCCGCAGTGCTGTCGCCGCGTACTATGTTCCAAACCGATAAACGCTTCGTGCGAATTCAGAAGAAAACCCCACTGTCAGGTGGCGGCGTCAATGGAACCGGTAAGAAAGGCTAGAAAGCCATTGACGCCTAACCAGCCAATGGAGCGGACGCCTCCGTGCTGCGCACTCCGGCGCCGCTCATCGGCGCGTTAGGCATTATATTTGACGGTCTTCAGTACTCAAACAATGGCAGACCTCATCAGTAAGAAGACCAGATCGGAGTTCCGCGAATACTTTGTGGGAACATCGCTATCAGTAATTGAGCGAGAGTTCGAGTCCGCCGATATTCCATTTGATGGTGACCACAGCCCGCCAGTAGGTGGCCAACGGCGAACGCTTGTCGAACAGTACTATCACTCTATAGCGTGGAATAAATGGTCCGACGTTCTGAAGGTATTAACAGTATTCGAGAACGTGCTCGTCCATCTCGAAGATGAGTCACAACAGGGCAATGCAGCGGCCAAAAAAGACTTTCTAAAGCTAAAAAAATGGATTGACCGGGACGGATCTAGCTACGAAAAAGGGAGACTAAGCCCGCTGGGTGGGCACCAAGGCCTTCAGCACATCGCAGACGCTATTACAGCGCTAGACCTGCCCGAGCTGAAGCGCCAGCTCGACAGGATTTACCTATCGATAGAATCAGATCCAGGCCTTGCCATAGGAACCGCCAAAGAGCTTGTCGAATCGGTGTGCAAAACTATCCTCACCGACCGAAACGTAAGCTACCCCGACGACGCGGATATCGGGCAATTGGTGAAGGAAGTCCGAAAGGCAATTGGGATCCTTCCAGATTCCATTCCCGAATCGGCAAAGGGTGTGGAGTCGATTAGGCGCGTACTGGGCAACCTTGGGGCTGTCGCCCAGGGCCTTGGAGAGCTGCGAAACCTATACGGTACCGGGCACGGCAAAGACGGAAGCGCCAAAGGACTGAGCCCCCGCCACGCGCGTTTGGCAGTTGGCACAGCAAGCGCGCTTTGCACGTTCTTGTTCGAAACTCATCTAGAACGGGGCCTATGATCGATGAATTCAAGCGTGAAGTGCAACAGGCGGCTTCATAGCTGGACATAGCATTCCTCTGGCGTTTGGTATCCAAGTCTCTTACGTGGTCGTGTGTTGGGTTTTCTAGCGATAGCATCGCAGTCACGTTGCGTTACGGATGCCATGCTCGCTCGCTTGGCCAGATACTGACGGATCAGGCCGTTGGTGTTTTCGTTGGTGCCGCGCTCCCACGAATGATAGGGATTGGCGAAGTAGAACATGGCGTCGGTGACTTTCTCGATTGATAAATAGGCATGGAATTCGTTGCCGTTGTCAGCAGTGATGGTCCGCACGCGGGTAGCCTCGCGTTTGATCATTTTTATGACGCGACGGTTGAGCTCGGCGGTTGTTCTAGCTTTCAGCTTGCCGATGAGGGTGTAGCCAGATTTTCGTTCGACCATGGTCACGATACAGTGGCGGTCACCGGCACCGATGACGGTATCGATCTCCCAGTGACCGAAGCGTGTGCGGTTCTCCGCGCCTTTCGGTCGTTCTGAGATGTGGCGTTTTCCTGGCAAAACTCCGCGGGAATCAGCTCCTCGATATCGTTTTCGGCATCGCTTGGCGAAATGTCGAAGGTGAGTGTGAAGGGTTCCACCTTTGAGCCGGTCGCGCCGCACGAAGCGATAAATGGTTTCGTGGCTAATCCTTAACGTCCGCCGGCGGCGAAGTCGACCCGCGACCTGCTCGGGACTCGAGCCCCGTCGCAAAAGCGCACTGACATGGTTGAGGTCCGTTGTCGAAAACTGCCAGACCTTGCGTGCGGCCCGGCGCCTGGTGCGAGTACGAGAATCGGCCTTCTCGGCGCGATAAGCGCCATGACCGCATTGATTACGTGCGATTTCGCGAGTGATGGTCGAACGGTGGCGATCAAGCTGCCGTCCGATCTCGGCGGGCGAATTCCCTTGCCAACGAAGCGTGGCGATCATATATCTCTCTTGCGAGGTGATCTGGGTGTAACTCATCGTAGGTTTCCTTCTCTTGCCGGAAAAGAACGCCTACAAGTATCCCAGGTCACCTCGTTTCCTAGGAGGGCAGAATTTGTTGCACTTAGTATGTGAATTCGCGACGCCTAACCAGCCAATGGAGCGGACGCCTCCGTGCTGCGCACTCCGGCACCGCTCATCGGCGCGTTAGGCGTCTTGCGTGAAGGACGACCAAATGAGCGTTGATCAGTTCTCTGTTGAAGCCCGGCAGTTCTGTAGCTGGGCTACAGGGGATGACGAGTCCGAAATGTCCGCGCAGATCGCGTTGCGTCGAATAGTAAGCCTATACAGCGCGGCACTGACCTATCTGTCTCTACCGACCCTTACTGAGAACGAAGCGCTTGGAACCTCGCAGCGACACCGCGGATCCATTCAGAATGTAATGAAGAGAGCGACTGCCCTACCATTCGCAAACTACTGGGAAATATTCAACCCACTAGCTATTGATCCCGGCGAACCAGTCGTCGGCTCTCTGCCCGACGATTTGAGCGACATATATATCGACATCTTTCGAGGGTTAGCCCTCTACGATGCAGGCGAAATCCATGCAGCCCAATGGGAGTGGAAATTTCATTTCGATATCTATTGGGGAGAGCATGCGACGAGTGCAATTCGCGCTCTGCACTCATACCTTGCGACGGAAGAACAAGATGGTTAACAACCAGACGCCTAACCAGCCAATGGAGCGGACCCCTGCGTGCTGCGCACTTCGGCGCCGCCCGTCGGCGCGTTAGGCGTTGCCTCCATGTTCTTACCTTAAGGATAGTAGCGAATGCCCTTCCTATTTGTATTCATGGTTGTCGTGGTAGCGTTCCAGATGATTGCAGAAGCAATCTCGAAAAGCTGGGGAACCATCGGGCCAATAGTTCTCAGCGTAGGAGTGGGATTTGTGGTGATTGCGCTCATCAAACGCACGAGAAGAATGAATGAACTAGACGCTCAGAAAGAAGCAGCGCGTCTAGCAGCCGAAAAGCGCCGGGTCGACGCGGAAGCCCAAACGAAGGCCGAAAGACGGGAACGACAAAAGCGGTATCGAGATGAACTCTCCAATCTCTGCGAACAATCTCTCCGGTTCTTCGAGTTGATGTCTGTTGCCCTTGAGCAAGCCGATCATTTTTTGAGTCAAGCAGAAAGCGACTTCCGTGAAGGGGTCTATTCACCCTTTTGGGATTCAATCGAGCGCTCTGCCCAAGAACTCGGAAAGTTCGATAGTTTCGTGAAAGCCATACACACTAACCTCTTTCGATATAGAGAAACGCGAAAAAGCTACGAAGGCGCAGTGCCTGCGTTTCCGATTCAAATGAGCTCAGTGCAAGGAATGACCGCGGCGGAGGCTACGTCACTGCGAATGCAGAAAGTCGTTAGAAGTGCGCAGCGCGATCCGCATTTTTCGATGATATTCGAGCAACGCCGAACTAATCAGATTCTTATAGCCGGATTTACCAGCCTCGCGCACGCAATCAACGGGCTCGGTGACCTCCTGACGTCTTCGATTGAACAACTAGGCGGTGAAATCTCTGCCTTTTCCGACTCGATGAAGAACTCAATGTCCTTAAATCGGGAAAACACTTCAGTTGCAGCGGAGCGCATTGCTACGGAGGTAAATAGCCTAAGACAAGGCGCCAAATCCGAGGCGGTAGAAATTCGCATCCGGCACGAGCACGCACTAGAAATGCTAAACAATATTCAGAGGCGCCGCATTGTCAGGCCAAAACAATATGACGATGGAAAATACTAACGAAGGGAATCATGTCCATCTGCTCCGAAAGCCAACTAACAGGTCGGTGAAAAAGCATGGAACTCGGCCGCCGGAATGCGATCAGGTCGACCAAGCACGCCGTTTTGCCTGATCTGTGAGGTTCCATGCGCGGCGACGATTATCGACAGGACGGTTTGTTCAGCTACGTGTCCCTCGAAGCTCGGGTGCCGCAGGCCCATCCGCTGAGGCCTGTGCGAACGATGGTCGATTTGGCACTGAAGTCGATGTCGCCCGATTTCGCCAAGCTGTACGCCAGCGTGGGCCGTCCGTGGATTGCCCCCGAGCGGCTGCTTCGGGCGCTGTTCCTGCAGGTGTTCTATTCGATTCGCAGCGAGCGCCTCCTGATAGAGTCGTTGGACTACAACCTCTTGTTCCGGTGGTTCGTAGGCTTTGGCGCTGATGAACCGAGAGTCAGTAGGGTTTCCTGACGTTGCGTGGGCACGTTGCCGCTAAAGGCTTCGTTACGCATATGCCCTCCTACGCTTAGCCGTTCGTGAAGCGAAGGGCCGGTTTATAAGCGATCGCGGACGGAGTTCGTGTCCGATGACATCGGAAGCTATGGACAGCAAGTGCAAGAGGAGGCTGCGGTTTCCCCAGTTCATGTTGTTTCGGCAATGACCCGTTGAACTACGCTGACGCCAACTCCGAGTTCCGACGCTACTTTACGAATTCCTTTGCCGTGGGCTCGTGCCGCTCGGATCTGAGACTCCACTTTGGCGGAGATACGCGGCCTACCGAGTCGAACCCCCCGTGCTACAGCCCGAGACAGTCCGGCGCGCACCCGCTCCTGGATCATGGCGCGCTCGAATTCGGCAAACACACCGCACACTTGAAACATCGCCTTACCTGCTGGGGTCGTCGTATCAATCCCTTGTTGGTGCAGGTAGAGGTCCACACCCTTTGCGTGGACTTCGCCTAGGAACCCGACTAAGTGCTGAAGCGAGCGACTCAATCGGTCGACTGACCATGCCATGACTATGTCGAATTCGCGTCGCACAGCCCCTTTGCACAAGGCATCGAACTGAGGACGTTTGTCCCGGCCTTTGGCACCGCTGACGCCGTGGTCCACATACTCTGCCACTACTTCCCATCCCATTCGCTTTGCGACCACCCGGAGCTCGCGGAGTTGGTTCTCGGTGGACTGTCCGTCGGTCGATACGCGAGCGTAAAGCGCGGTTGTTCGGCGCCGCGTGGTTTTTTTGGGCATGACGGACTCCTCCGGCGGATTGGTTTCGCTTTAATATAAAGCTAGGCTATTGATGTACGTTTATCAATTGAATTGCGTACATGAAAACGCCCCCCTGTAATGCCATGAATCTTCTGAGTACTAGCACGGGAGAGTCAGACGGGTTTTCCGTACCCTTAACTTTTACGTGAGTGCACCCGGCGCTGCCCAACTTAGAAACCTATGAGAATTTTAGAACGGGACGGTCGAACGAGGTTGAGAACGAGAGATAGGAAGCGACCTGGCTTTGGCCGCTATGTCAATTTTGTAATATCTACTCGCGATGGAACTACCATATCGCGGGATTGGCGGCAGTTCTCTGCCGTCATTCGTAAATAGACGTTGCCTTTGGCAGTCGGCACCAACACTAAGAATTAAGGACGCTCGTGGCCCTCAAGAAATCCGATCTCTACTCCTCCCTCTGGGCCTCTTGCGACGAGCTCCGCGGCGGCATGGATGCCAGTCAGTACAAGGACTACGTCCTGTTTCTCCTGTTCATCAAGTACATCACCGACAAATACGGCAACAGTGCCGACTTTGCCCCGCCGGTCACCATCCCCAAGGGCGCGAGCTTCAAGGACATGCTCGACCTGCGGGGCAAGAGCGACATCGGCGACAAGATCAATACACACGTCATCGCGCCGCTCGTGAACGCCAATGCCCGGCTGGCGCGCAGCGACTTCCCCGACTTCAACGACTCCAACAAGCTCGGTGAGGGTCAGGCCAAGGTCGAGCGGCTGACGAACTTGATCAACATCTTCGCCCGCCCCCAGCTCGACTTCTCGCAGAACCGCGCTGAGCACGACGACATCCTCGGCGATGCCTACGAGTACTTGATGCGGCATTTCGCCACCGAGAGCGGCAAGAGCAAGGGGCAGTTCTATACCCCCGCCGAGGTCAGCCGCATCATTGCCAAGGTAATCGGGATCTCGCCGCAGAACACGAAGGCAGCGACAACCGCCTACGACCCCACCTGCGGATCGGGCTCGCTGCTCCTTAAAGTGGCCGCCGAAGCGGGCAAGCACATCACGCTCGAAGGGCAGGAGAAAGACGTGACCACGGCAGGCTTGGCCCGCATGAACATGATCCTGCACGACTTCCCCACGGCCAACATCGTCTCAGGCAACACTCTGGCCGAGCCGAAGTTCAACGACGGCGAGCAGCTCCGTACCTACGACTACGTCGTCGCCAATCCACCCTTTTCCGACAAGACCTGGACCACCGGGCTGACCCCGTCGCACGACCCCTTCGAGCGCTTCGCCTGGGGCGAGCCACCCACCAAGCAGGGCGACTACGCCTACCTGCTGCACATCATCCGCTCGCTCAAGAGCGCGGGCAAAGGCGCCTGCATCCTGCCCCACGGCGTGCTCTTCCGTGGCGGCGCTGAGGCAGTCATCCGCCAGCAGCTCGTCCGCTCCGGCATCTTGAAGGGCATCATCGGCCTGCCCGCCAACCTGTTCTACGGCACCGGCATCCCCGCCTGCATCGTGGTGCTCGACAAGGAGAACGCCGCCGCCCGCAAGGGCGTGTTCATGATCGACGCCTCCAAGGGCTTCCGCAAAGACGGCCCGAAGAACCGGCTGCGCGAGCAGGACCTGCACAAGATTGTCGACACCTTCACGCGGCAGGCCGACGTCCCGCGCTATGCCCGCATGGTGCCGCTCTCCGAGATCGCCGACCCGAAGAACGACTTCAACCTCAACCTGCCGCGCTACATCGACAGCACCGAGCCCGAGGACACACAGGACATTGACGGCCACCTGCGCGGCGGCATCCCGGAGCGCGACCTGGACGCCCTCGGCGCCTACTGGCAGGTGCTCCCCGGTGTGCGCGGCGCGCTGTTTGAGGCCTTCGACGCAGCAGGTGGCCGCCCCGGCTACGCACGCCTGAAGCCGGCGCTCACCGAAGTAAAGCCCGCCATCTTCGGCCACGCCGAGTTCGCCGTCTTTCAGCAGCAGGCGACCCAGGTCTTCGCCGACTGGCGCCTGGCCGCCACGAAGCACCTCACCGGCTTCGGCAAGGACGGCCACCCCAAGGCCCTCATCGAGACCACCGCCGAGGACCTGCTGGGCGCGTTCGGCAAGGCGCCGCTGCTCGATGCCTACGACATCTACCAGCACCTGATGGACTACTGGGCCGAGACCATGCAGGACGACGCTTATCTCATCTCCGCCGACGGCTGGGTCGCGGTGCCGGCGCGCATCGTCGAGACCGACAAGAAGGGCAAGAGCAAGGACAAGGGCTGGGCCTGCGACCTTATCCCCAAGCCGCTCATCGTGGCCCGCTACTTCGGCAAAGAGCAGGCCGCACTCGAGGCCAAGCAGTCCGAACTGGAAACCGCGAGCGCCGCGCTCGCCGAGTTGGAGGAGGAGCACGGGGGCGAGGAAGGCTGCCTCGGCGCGCTCGACAAGATCGCCAGGGCCGAGGTTAACGCGCGGCTCAAGGAGATCAAGGGCGACAAGGACGCGAAGGACGAGATCGCGGTGCTCAAGCGCTGGCTGGAACTGGCCGAGCAGGAGACCACGCTCAAGCGCGCGGTGAAGGACCAGGACGCCGCGCTCGACGGACTCGCCTACGCCAAGTACCCCAAGCTCGCCGAGGCCGAGATCAAGACGCTGGTAGTGGACGACAAGTGGATGGCCCGCCTGTCGGCCGCCGTGCAGGGCGAACTCGACCGCGTCTCGCAAACCCTCACCGGCCGCATCCGTGAACTGGCCGAACGGTACTTCACGCCGCTGCCGAAGCTCAGCGAGGAAGTGGAGGCACTTTCCGCCCGGGTGGCCGAGCACCTGAAAAAGATGGGGGCGTCATGGAAGTGAGGTCCGGATACAAGCAGACGGAGGTGGGGGTGATTCCGGAGGACTGGGAGGCTGTCCCGATCGAGTCTCTCACGCCACCGAACCGTAAGAACGGAATTGTGGACGGGCCGTTTGGTTCGAACCTGAAAACAATTCACTACCGCGCATCGGGGATTCCGATTATCACAAGCGGATACGTGACAGACGGCATGTTCCGTGCTGACCAATACCTTTATGTGGATCGTTCGAAATTTCTGGAGGAGAAACGCAGCGCAGTCCAGCCTGGCGACATTGTGATGGCCAAGATAGGCGAGCGATGTGGGGCGAGCGCAATACTTCCAGCTACTCATGAAACAGGGATCCTCTCGGGCAACGCTTTGAAGATCACAGTGGATGAGTCGCGCCATTCCACTTCGTACGTCTGGCAAGTTCTCTGGGGCTTCCATGTCTCAGGCAAGCTGGATGTGTTGAGAACTGTGGGAGCTCAGCCTGCGCTTTCTATGGCCAATCTAAAGCGGTTCAAGATCCCTATTCCTCCGACGAAAGACGAACAACGCGCCATCGCGGCGGCGTTGAGCGATGTGGATGCACTGCTGGGCGGGCTGGATTGTCTCATCGCCAGGAAGCGCGATCTCAAACAGGCCGCCATGCAACAACTCCTCACAGGCCAAACCCGCCTCCCCGGCTTCCACGGCGAGTGGGAGGTGAAGCGGCTGGGGGATTGTCTTCTATCTCGGCCCGACTACGGCATTAATGCGGCAGCCGTTCCCTTCACAGACAAATTTCCGAGTTACATCCGCATCACCGACATTTCTGAGCACGGCCGCTTCTGTCCTGACCCGCGAGTGTCCGTAAAGGCAGCGAGTGCCAATCAATATTATCTGCACGAGGGCGACGTTGTCTTTGCAAGGACCGGCGCAAGCGTCGGGAAATCCTATTTGTATGAAGCACGCGACGGCGAATTGGTGTTTGCGGGGTTTCTGATTCGCGTTCGACCGAATCCCGAACTCCTCGTCTCCGCGTATTTGGCGGCCTATGCGACGACCAAGCCCTACTGGAACTGGGTGCGCATGATGTCAATGCGGAGCGGACAGCCCGGCATTAATGGCAATGAGTACGCGCAACTGCCGATTTCATTGCCGACAGTCCCCGAACAAACCGCCATCGCCGAGGTGCTGACGGATATGGACGCAGAGCTGGCGGCCTTAGATCAGCGGCGGGAGAAGACCCGCGCCCTCAAGCAGGCCATGATGCAGGAACTCCTCACCGGCGGGACGCGGCTGGTATGAAAGTCGAGCACATCAACGGAAGAGACTACCGTCTCCCCGGTGGTTTGAATGAGTTCCAACGTCAGTTGTATGTCCCCTTGATTGAATGGAAGTGGGCGAACATCACTGTCGAGCCCGGCACCTACGATTACCGTGGGCGCCAAATTCCCTACGACGCCATCCTCCCCAAGGAAATGGTCGGCGACATTCGGATTATTTACCCACCCGTGATTGAAGAGCTTCGCCGCCATCAGAGCGAGAATCGTTTCAGGCTTCACACGCACTTCAACCACATGGCCAGCTCGCAAGCCGCCAACGTGAATCTCTTCCTGCCGGTGCTAAATCATCCGCTCGGCAACAAAGTTCTCGCGTCGCTCAAGCCAGACTTTGCCTCACTGGCTACCGACCACCTTGACCGTGGCTATTGCCTGGAGTTCTGGGGTGGAAATTCCGCGCGTGACGTATCCGACCGAGGACCGCTGGGCGACAAGTCTGCCTTGGGAGGAACCGATTCGGACATCGCCATCGCCTACCGCAACCACTCGGGCGACCTGTGCCTGTGGTTGGTAGAGCACAAGCTGACTGAAAGTGAGTTCACACCGTGCGGGGGTTTTAAGAGTAAAGACCGAAAGAATCGCCCCTCCTGCGATTGCTCACGGAGCACCTCGGAAATTTTGAAGGCCAAGGACACCTGCTATCACCACGCTATCCGCGAGCGCAACTACTGGAACATCACGGAAAGAAACGCAAACTTCTTCGTCAACCACGCGAGTCATCCGCAATGCCCGTTTCGGGGCAGGATGAATCAACTCTGGCGTAACCAACTGCTCGCCTTAGCGATGGAGCAGGACGCACGGCAACCGTATAAACATGCTGCGTTCTCGGTGGTTAAACATCCCGCGAATCGTCACTTGGATGCTTCTCTGAACTCCTTCAAAGATTTGGTTGGTCACAATCCGAAATTCTCCCTCTTCACATCGGACGATGTGCTGCGGGCTTCGGAGGCACTGCACGAGGAAACTCTCGACCAGTGGGCACGTTGGTATCGCGCGCTTTACAAGCTATGACCGCACGCGCGCTGACAATCGTGGACGCCGAACTAGCGGTGCTGGAGTACCGGCGCGAAAAGACCCGCGCTCTCAAGCACGCCATGATGCAAAAACTCCTCACAGGCAGGCCGCGCCTCGAGTGAGTTACGAAATCGCCTTCACCCGCGGGTTCAAGGAAGGGCTGCAAGTGCTGCCGCGGGATATCTATCCCATCGTGAACCGGCAGGTGTCGTCGATCGCAGAAGATCCCTATGCGCGCGATTCGAATCGCACGCGGATGAAGAATGTGCCGCGCACCTTCCGGGCGAGAATCGGCATCCATGTGCGTATGTTGTACCGCGTACTGGACCAGACCCGGCAAGTCAATTTTCTGGGCATCGGACCCCGCGATAGCATCTACGACCGCGAGACGGGACGGACAGCACCGCTTTCAGTTGGGGACCGTGATGCGCTGATGGAGGAACTTCGGAACTTCTCCAGCCCGCGTGAGGATGCACAGCCTATTCCGGAGCACGCAGGGGCGCCGGCTACCGATGTGTCCGTCGAAGTCGAAGAACTGCAATGGATTTGTGAGGACGAGCTCTTCTTGCTACAAATTCCGCAGGAAAACTGGCCCTCCATTCTGAAGGCCGGCTCCATAGAGCGCTTGCAGACTGCAGCCCTCGATTTGCGCATGAAGGTCCGGGTCGAAGACTACTGGACCAACCCGAAGCAGACACAGATCGAAAGGCTGTACACGATGAGCCCGGAGCAGGGCGTTGAAACCATCGCTCAGCGCCCGCTGAGCGAGTTCTTGGTCATGCTCGACCCGGAGCAACGTTCCGCGCTCCAGCGAATTCGGGGCGATGGGCCGTATCTGCTGAAAGGCAGTGCGGGAACAGGAAAGTCGCTCGTTGGCCTTTATCACATGCGGGATCTGATTCGGGCTCGCGCAGGCGAGTCATTGTTCGATGGCAAGTCAGCCTGGTTCGGCGTTATTACCTATACGAACACTCTTGTAGACGCAAACCTTGAACTTCTTCGGTCGATCACACCCGAAAGTTCGCATCGTTCGTCCCTTTGCCGAACCCTCGACAAAGTTGCATACAAATTGGCTGAACTGTCTCTTGGCAGTCGGCCTCAGCTCCTGCGTTCCGCCGACATGTCGGCGATGCTCGACCAAGTTGTCAGGAGTTCGAACCAAGCAGGGTCCGCTGAAGTTCTTTTGCTGGACAAACTCGGCACGTCCTATATTTCGACTGAAATTGAGCAAATGATCATCGGCAATGGACTGGACGATCTGCCGGGCTATCTCCAGCTCGAACGGCGCGGGAGACGCAAGGCGCTACGCCGTGAGGAGCGCGAAACAGTCTGGAACATCTATCTGCAGTTTATGGCTGGCTGTCGCGAGGGACACGTACAGACCTGGGAACAGTGCCGGCTCATCGCTCTTAATTATCTCCGGACCCATCCCGAGTATCCGCGCTTCTCTTCCCTGTTCGTGGATGAAGCGCAGGACTTCTCGAAAACGGCCCGGCAGCTCTGCCTTGAACTCGTGGCGGATCCGAAGCATTTGTTGCTGGCAGCTGATTCAGGGCAGTCCATCTACGCCACACCACAGTCCTGGCGGCAGTGCGATCAGCGATTCAATTTCCAACGGCGACGTCCGATTCTCCTTTCCAAGAGCTATCGTGCGACATGGCAGATTGGGCAAGCCATAGCACCACTTCGAAACGATCCCGGAGATGATGACGATCAGTCGACCAATGCGGCGCCGGTGTTCTCGGGGCCAAAGCCAGCGTGGATTGATGCCCCCCTTGCGACGCACCCGCGTCGTGTCGCGGACGAAATTGAATCCCTTCTCAGGGATGGTCGCCACCCGATACAGGCCGGTCTAGTAGCTATCATCGTACGCGATTCGCAGAGAGCAGCAGCCTACCAGAGCATGCTCAAGAACCGCGGAATAGACTGCGCGGGGGTTACGAGAAGCTCGCGATTGCAAATCAGCGGCGAGCATGTCCACGTCATTACGGCGCATTCATCCAAAGGGCTGGGCTTCCCGATAGTGTTTGTGCCGGACGTTAGCGCGAGTTTCTATCCCCCAGACTATCTCCTCAGCAAAGCGACCGACCAGGAGCAGCGCGATGAGTTGGAGGCGCAGGAACAGCGGCTTCTGTACGTGGCGTTATCCCGCGCCAGCCATCGACTAATCATGCTGGTAGACAGTGAGCATCCCAGCAGCTTCGCCGGCAAGCTGGATCGCGATGCACACTGGTGCACGGAATGACGCAGATTCGAGCAAGCATCCATGTGCTCGTGGAGCCTGGCCGCAGAGTCTCAGCCAGGGAGCTGTGGTCCGAGATAGCTTTCGATGTGGCGGAAAAGTTTAGCGAGAACTATCTTTACCGCGAGAGCTGGGGTTATCGACTCCTGATTCGGGATACCGCATCGATTTCGCCTGACAAGACGCTTGCACGCTTCCGGACCATTGACGCCAGAATTCGCCGTCAACCGGGCAAACCGACGCTGCTGGATCTGTCGGTCGGCAATTTGTTTTGCGAAGCACAATCAGACCCCGACCAGCGCCTCCATGTGGTCAATGACCCGAAGTACGCGATGTGGGCTCGCCACGCAGGGAGGATTCCACTCCCGGAGCATGTGCGCTTCGTCGACCAGTTCGTCGCCCACGTCATGGACGCAGGATGGATGCTGGAGCAAGCTGAACTGTCGCCATTTCGCGTATCTCCTCCCAGGGTGCGCAATGCCCGCTCAGAGACTTGGTTGCCAATGAGAGGGTTTGGGTCACTCGCGCGCTATCCCGCGGTAGATGTGGCGGCTGATCTTGATTTTGTGGTGGTCGGCAAGGGGGGAGCGGCTCTACGAGCTGCAGCTTCTCTTGAGCAAGCCTTCTCGCGGAGTTTTCCGGGTGGTGCGCTGGCCGGTGCAAGCGTTTCCTGCTCGGAAGTCGTGGCCTCGTCAGCCGTCAGCCTCGTTCTGCTTGACGAACGCGATGATCTTTCTCAAAACCTTGGAATGAAAGACATCCTGAGAAACGCAGAGGCGGCGGGATGCCGATTCAAGATTGCGAAAGCCGGTTCGCTGGCAAAACCATATGCGGCGCAGAACATCGCCTACGACCTGTTCCTGATTGCGGGTGGCAGGCCGTGGGAGCCGGCAGTGCCGCAGCCGGCTTTCTGCAGTATCGATGCCGGCCACAGTGCTGAACAGGGCAAGTCCCGTTGGGTCAAAGTGGAGTCTGATACTCATCAGCGAATCTTCGATATCAAAGCCGCGCTGACGCCGCTCGCGGAGCATGTGCCAAGAGAATGCGTCAGTACCCTTTGGCCACTGCAGGAAGGCGCTATCGTTTGTCGCGACGGCAGACTGGCGCAGGAGCGCAGTCTATGGGAGGAACGCGCTGCGCTTGAAGACAGGCCGCTGATCGAAGCTAAGAAGTCCCCCAAGGCCATTCTATGGCGCACTCAAGGAACGACTGTTGTACCTGCGGAGTTTGGAGATGCCGTGCTGGATGAGCATAGCGACGTATTGCTTCAGACCGTACCACAGAACATAGGCGACTATATTCATCCGGTTCTGCTCACCACCCGCAGGGGGCAGGCCATAGAAATGGCCACCGCATACCTCCATCAGCATGCGATGCCTGGGCTGTCCCTGTTTCATATGTCCAGGCTTCCCGGGACCCTGTATCTCGCTGATCTACTCAGTAAGATGTCCTCAGATGGGTGGCCGAAGGCAATCGGTCGCGGATTCAGGATCCCTTCCCTCGTCCCTGAGAGGACGCGCACATGTATTTGAAGCCATCACCCAGCGAGCTCCTACTTTTATGAAGATATCTACCATCCTCGACCACATCGACAGCGGGCACATGGCCTTGCCCGAGTTTCAGCGTGGCTATGTCTGGAATCGCGACCAGGTGCGTGGCCTCTTCGACTCTCTTTATCGGCGGCATCCAGTAGGTGGCTTGCTGGTATGGGCAACGGAATCCAAGACCGCTGACCACCGAGGGGATGGCCCCCTGGCCGCAGGCGTGGTGAAACTCTTGCTCGATGGACAGCAGCGCATGACCTCGCTCTATGGCGTGGTGCGCGGGCAAGCCCCCAAGTTCTTCGACGGTCATGCCCAAGCCTTTACCGGTCTGCGGTTTCACCTGGAAGCTGAAACCTTCGCGTTCTACCAGCCGCTCAAGATGCACGGCGACCCGCTCTGGATTGATGTCACCGAGCTCATGCAAAAAGGCACTGTGGGACTCGGCGAGTTCGTCACCCGGCTGACTGCCGTGCCCGAGCTGGCCGCTAAGGTCGGCGTGTACGTAGGGCGACTCAGCGGCCTGCTCGGAATCATAGAAGTGGACCTCCACATCGAAGAAGTCACCGGCCCAGACAAGACCTTGGATGTGGTAGTCGACATCTTCAACCGTGTGAACAGCGGCGGCACCAAGCTCTCGAAGGGCGATCTGGCGCTGGCCAAGATTTGTGCCGACTGGCCAGAGGCCCGCGACACCATGAAGGCTAAGCTCAAGGAGTGGAGCAAGGCCGATTTCCATTTCAATCTCGACTGGCTGCTGCGCTCGGTGAACACGGCCCTCACAGGGGAAGCCAAATTCCAGTTCTTGCACGACAAGAGCGCCGAGGAGATCCAGGATGGATTGAAGCGGGCCACCCGTCATGTGGACACCAGTCTCAATCTTATCAGCGGGCGCCTGGGCCTCGATCACGACCAGGTTTTCTTTGGCCGCTATGGTGTGCCCGTAATGGTGCGCTATCTCGACCAGCGTAGCGGGCCAATGAATGAATCCGAGCGCGACAAGCTACTGTTCTGGTTTGTACAGGCTGGAATGTGGGGCCGATTCTCGGGCTCTACGGAGTCATTCATCGACCAGGATCTGGCCGCGCTGGAAGGCGAAGACGGTGGCCTCGACAAGCTGCTTGAGCAATTGCGCCTGTGGCACGGCGGGCTGCGCGCCGAGCCGGGCCATTTCACCGGCTGGAGTCTCGGTGCCCGCTTCTATCCGGTGCTCTATCTGCTGACGCGTATGGGAGATTCTAGGGACTGGGGCACCGGCATACCGCTGAAGGCGAACCTGCTCGGAAAAATGAGCCGGCTGGAAGTGCATCATATCTTTCCAAAGGCTCAGCTCTACAAACGCAAGTACAAGCGCCCCGAAGTAAATGCGCTGGCCAATTTCTGCTTCCTGACCAAGGACACAAACCTCACTATCAGCGACCGCTTGCCAGAGGAATATTTCCCGAAGGTCGAAAAGGACCACCCCGGTGCGCTAGCGTCTCAATGGATTCCAACTGATCCCGCGCTGTGGAAAATCGAGAATTTCCGCGAGTTCTTGGAAGCACGCAAAGCGCTGCTTGCGGCGGAGCTGAACCGACGCATGGAAGAACTTCTCCATGGCGACGACCGCTGGCTTGCTGGCCCGCCAGCAATAGTTCCGTCAGTCACCGTGATAGCCGGCGGCATTACCAGCGAGGAGGAAGAAGAGCACCTCGAAGCCATCAATGACTGGATGGAACAGCAAGGGCTCTCACGCGGCACACTCGCCTATGACTTTGCGGATGCAAACACCGGCGAGCAAAAAGCGGTGTTCGACCTCGCCTGGCCCAATGGTATTCAAGAGGAACTGAGTCAACCGGTCGCGGTGCTGTTGAACGAAAGCACCGAAACGATCGCTATCGCTAGCCAGGCCGGCTATCGTTGCTTCGCCAGTAGCGACGAGTTCCGACGCTACGTGACAATCGACATCCTTTCGGGGAGCGCGAATGCCTGAGCAACCCCGCTCTGAACGCAAGACGCAGAACCGCGTCATCGCGTTGTTCACCGACAAGGCCAGCCCAGATTCTCTCGGCTACGACTATGCCGGCGAGTGGAACAAGCGAGAGAATAATCGTTGCATCGAGACGGAGCTGCTTCGGGCGAACCTGAAGGCGCGCGGCTACTCCGATGCGCACATCGCCGCCGCCCTGCAAAAGCTGATGGCCGCTGCGGACGCCACCGGCATTACGCTCTACCAAGCCAACCTGCGCACCTACCAACTGCTGCGCTATGGCGCGGCGGTGCAGGTCGCGGCCGGCAAGCCTCACGACACCGTGCATCTGGTGGATTGGGAGAATTCGGAGAACAACCACTTCGCACTCGCCGAAGAAGTCACCCTGCGCGGCGGCTATGAGCGTCGGCCCGACATTGTCCTCTACTTGAATGGCATCGCCGTCGGCGTCATCGAGCTGAAGCGCAGCTCTGTCGAGATTGGAGATGGCGTACGCCAGCTCATCACCAATCAAGAAGAAATATTCAACAAGGGATTCTTTGCCACGGTGCAGTTGGTCTTCGCCGGCAGCGATTCGCAGGGGCTGCGCTATGGCACCGTGACCACCAGGGAAGAGTTCTTCGTGGACTGGAAAGCGGCGAATACCGCCGCGCTCGCCGCTGGCGCCTTGCTTGACAGGCCACTCGCCGAGATGTGCGAGAAGACTCGCCTGCTCGATCTGATCCGCAACTTCATCATCTTCGACAACGGCATCAAGAAAGTGCCACGCCACCACCAATTTTCGGGTGTGAAAGCGGCGCAGGAGCGTATCCGCCAGCGCGAGGGTGGCGTTATCTGGCATACCCAAGGCAGCGGCAAGAGCATCCTCATGGTGCTGCTCGCCAAGTGGCTGCTGGAACACGATCCCGAGGCCCGCATCCTCGTGGTCACCGACCGCGACGAACTGGACAAGCAGATTGAAGGCGTGATGAAGAACGCCGGGGTCATCGGCGCAGACTCGCCTTCACCCCGCATTCAGAACCGGGCGGAGTTTGTCGCCAAGCTCGGCGCTACCGCACCCCGGTTATTGTGCGCGCTCATCCACAAGTTCGACCCTGCTGATCTCAAAGGCCCGTCGCCGCATGTGCACGGCCGGTTCTACGTGTTCGTGGATGAATGCCACCGCACCCAGGGAGGCGACATGAACAATCAGATGAAGCGCTGGCTGGAGAACGCGATCTTCATCGGCTTCACCGGCACGCCGCTGCTCAAGAAGGATGCGGCCAAGCTCCGCACGCAGGATATTTTCGGCACCTACATCCACACCTATAAATTCCACGAGGCTGTGGCCGACAAGGTGGTGCTCGATTTGAAATACGAGGCCCGTGACGTGCCGCAGCGCCTCACCTCGCCGAAGGACATCGAAGACTATTTCGCGCGCAAGACCAGGACGCTGAACAATTTTCAGAAAGCCATCATCCGCAAGCGCTGGGCGACGATGGAAGAGCTGATGAGCGCCGAAGAACGCAAGGCACGCATCGCTGCCAGTATCATCCATGATTTTGATACCAAGCCACGCCTGAACAACGACCGTGGTACCGCCATACTCGTGGCCGCGAGCATTTACGACGCCTGTCACTATTACCGCATTTTCCTGAACAAACCCTTCGGCGAGTATTGCGGCGTTATCACGTCCTTCGAGCCGAACCACAACGCCATCTCGCGCGAACCGGCCAACAGCGACGAACGCTACAAGTTCGACACCTACATCAAGCACGTTCTCAAGAGCGGCCAAACCACCAAAGCCTACGAGGACGAAGCCAAACGCCGGTTCGTCGAAGAGCCGGCTAATCTCAAGCTGCTGATTGTGGTGAGCAAGCTCCTGACCGGCTTCGATGCGCCGAGCTGCACCTACATCTACCTCGACAACGAGCTGCACGAACACAACCTCTTCCAGGCCATCTGCCGCACCAACCGGCTCGACGGTGACGACAAAGACTACGGCCACATCGTGGATTTCAAGAAGCTGTTTAATGACGTGCAGGAGGCTATCGCAGTCTACAGTTCAGACGAACTGGACATTGATCAGGGCAACGGCGGCACGAACAACGTCGAGTTGAAGGATTGGCTCAAGGAGGGACGGAAACAACTCGATGCCGCCCGCGAGGCGCTCCACTACCTGTGCGAGCCCGTGCCACTGCCGCGTGAGATGGAGCAGTTCCTGCACTACTTCTGCGGCGATGCGGCCGACCCACAATCTCTGACGGACACGGAGCCATTTCGCATTGCGTTCTACAAGTCGGTGGCCACCTTTGTGCGCGCCTACGCCGACATTGCGCAAGACCTCACCGAGGCCGGCTACGCCGATGCCGAGGCCGCCGCATTGCAGAAAGAGGTCGAGTTTTACGCCGACACCCGCGCAGCCATCAAGAAGCACTCGGGCGAGGAACTGGACATCAAACCCTACGAGGCCGACATGCGGCGCCTGCTCAACACCTACGTGCAGGCCGATCCAGCGACGGACATGGGCAACCTCAATTCGTTGTCGCTCACGGAGCTGATCGTTGAGACTGGCATCCACGACGCCATCGCCCGCAAACTGAATGAGAAGGGCAAGCTGTCGAAGAACGCCATCGCCGAGGGCATCATTAACAACGTGCGCAAGACCATCATCCGTGACCAGCTCACCGACCCACGGTTCTACGCGCAGATGTCCAAGTTGCTGGACGATCTCATCAAGCAAAGCCGGGCCGACGCCGCTGCCTACGAGGCCTTCCTCAAGAGGGCCGAAGAACTGGTGCGGCGCATGGCCAGGAAGGACACCGTCGCCGGTGTACCCGCGATTCTCCATGGCAACCCCGAGGCAGTTGTGCTCTATAACAACTTGCCCGAGATTCTCGCGGGTGAGGTAGCCATGGTTCGCGAGGAAGGTCCGCAGGAGCAAGAAGAACGAGCGGCGCTCGCGCTGAAGATTGACCAGGCCATGCGCGAGCATGCACCAGCGGGCTGGAAGGGCGATGAAACTCGAGAGAAGCAGGTGCTTAACGCGCTGTACCCGATCATGGGCCGTGACCGCCAGGCCACGCAGGCGATTTTCGAAATCATAAAGAACCAGCCCGGCTACTGATGAGCAACACCATAAGACTCGGCGAGCTGTCTATTCGGCTGACCAGGAAGGACGTTAAGCACGTCCATCTCACCGTTCATCCACCGGACGGCCACGTGACGCTGGTCGCTCCGAAAGCGACGCGCCTTGAAGTGGCTCGTGCGTATGCGATTTCGAAGCTCGGCTGGATTAGGAAGCAGCAGGCGAAATTGGCCGCCCAGGCGAGAGAGCCTGCCCGACAATTTGTCGACCGAGAAAGCCATGCCCTGTGGGGACGGCGTTATCTAATGACTGTCGTGCAGAGGGAAATGAAGCCCTTCGTCGCGCTCGACCATAAACGCATCACACTGACCGTACGCCCCGGAAGCGGTGCTCAGAAGCGCGCCAAAGTAGTCCACCAGTGGCACAAATCACTTCTACACGAGGTCGTGCCGGTGCTCATCAAAAAGTGGGAGCCGAAGATAAACGTAAAGGTCACCGGGTATTTCCTACAGCGGATGAAGACCAAGTGGGGAAGCTGCAATCACCGCGCGGGACACATCCGCCTCAACACCGAACTCGTGAAGAAGCCGAAAGACTTGCTGGAATATGTGATCGTCCATGAAATGGTTCACCTGCTGGAACCTACGCATAGTGAGCGTTTCATCGAAATCCTGGGAAAACACTATCCGACCTGGCGTGACGCGCGGGCTGAACTCAACGAGCTACCGCTGACTGCGGAGTTCTGGAGGGAGTGACCGCTACCTGTTTGCACGCGGGTACGGCTGCTTCCACGGAGCGGCTTTGTTCAAGGTCGGCGGCAATGTACAGCCGAGCCCTGCTCACGCGCGGTACCCAACCGAAAGGGTTTGGAACGTCACCAAACACGTTTTATGTTTTTTCGTCAGAACTCGATTGCCGAAACTCGACGGCGCACCACATACGCACCATTCGAATTTGTCGGAATGGGCGAATGGCCATGAATGAGATTCTAAGGGTTTGATTCAATTGGCGCGCCCGACAGGATTCGAACCTGTGACCTCTGCGTTCGGAGTTCCGGGCGACTTGCGGACTGCCCTGGGGGAAGCCTCAAAAGTGAGCCTTGGCACTGAGATTAGACGTTTCGAAAACCGGGTATGAAATAGACAGGGATGCAATCGAAACGTGCAATGACGGGCGCTTCCGGCTGATCTTTCCGTTTAACGTCTAACCATCACTCTCCGTGGTAGCGCGTTATCGGCGCATTCAATTTGGTCGATAAACCGCCTGGATTCGCATGCGCCGCGAAGAGTGAACCGGCCGCGCGGGGCGCGGCGTAACGATAGCGATCCCGAACTCGCCGAGGAGGCGCCATCCCATGACTTCCGTACCTGACTGGTTGGACGCCGCCCGTGCGCACTGGCGCTGGCGCGCGCCGAGCGCCCGTCCTTTGCCGAGACGCCGGGCCGGGGCCAGGTTTCGGTGTGGGACTTTCCGCGTCCGCCGCGTCTTGCGACGGACAGGCGCGAGGTCAGCATTCACTGGGGCGCGCTCGAGATTGCCCGCACGCGTCGCAGCGTGGTGGTGCTGGAGACCTCCCATCCGCCTTGCTTCTACCTGCCCTGGGAGGACGTCGCCTCGCGCTACCTGGAGCGCGCGCCGGGCGGCTCGTTCTGCGAGTGGAAGGGCCCGGCACGCTATTGGAGCGTGGTGGACGGCGCGCGCCGCCTAGACGCGGTGGCCTGGAGCTATCCCGAACCCCTGGCCGGTGCCGAGGTGCTCGCCGATCGCGTCGCCTTCTATGCCTCCGCCCTGGATTGTCGCGTCGACGGCGCGGCGGTGCGCCCGCAGCCGGGCGACTTCTACGGCGGCTGGATCACGCCGGAGCTGGTCGGGCCGTTCAAGGGGGAGGCGGGGAGTGGCGGATGGTGAGGTTTCGGCTCACGGCAGATCCGGACGTGACAGGTGGCCGTAACTTCCTCCATGGAAACTCCCGACGCTGACCCTCCCACGCAGGCGCCCGCCGCCGTGACGGTCTACTTCGATGGCGCCTGCCCGCTCTGCCGCCGGGAGATCGCCCACTACCAGCGCGTGGACCGCGGGGCCGCGCTCTGCTTCGTCGATGTCTCCGCACCAGGCGCGCAGACGCCCGTCGGCGTGGATCGCCGCCTGGCCCTGGCGCGCTTTCACGTGCTTGCCGGCGATGGGCGCGTGGTGTCCGGCGCAGCTGCTTTCGTTGAACTCTGGTCGCTGTTGCCGGGGTGGCGCTGGGCGGCACGCCTCGCCCGAGTGCCGGGCGCGCTGTGGCTGCTGGAATTGAGCTACCGGCTCTTCCTGCCGCTGCGGCCCAGGCTCGCGCGCTGGCTGCAGCGTGACGAGGGCAAGACATAGGTTCGGCGCTGGTCTCGGCTTTGTGCGATGGGGGCCACTACCAGCCCGTGCTCGCCCTCGGTCGCCGCACTTCGCCGGTAGTAGACCTGTTTTACGAGGCCAGCATCCAACGCGCCGTTGCCTGAGCCGCCGATGATGGCCGGACCGGAAGCAGGGGCGTAACCCAAAGCCTGCACGGCCGGCGCTTTATATTCCCTGTCTCCCCACATCGATGGTGAGCGGCGCAGACTATCGGGCTTGAAGTCGATGAGATGTCCAAAAGGGGTTGCGTGACCCGCTGGCATCGGAGCTCCAAATCCTTTCCCAGGTAGGGCACACGCAGGGTTTCCCGAAAGGCATCGATGGTGACTTTGCGGTTGCGCTGGCAAAGCCGGCCATGGATGAACAGTACCCAGTTCGACCATGTTGTGGGTCTGCGTCGTGCTGGGACAGGTTCGCGCGGCAGCAGAAATTCGTTGCGATAGAAGGTTCTGGCGGCAGTTAGACCGTTGCTATATATTTTGGTTTGGGGGCAGATTTGGGGGCACGCAGCAGTGCGTCTATTCTAAATAATAAATAAGATCAATTTTTTGTATAGATACAAGCGAATGTGGGCCATGATCGCCGCGCAATTGAACTCGAGGCAGGATTTGACGATTTCGCGTGGATGCACCGTCGCGCTGTCGATCGAGCCGAAGAACAGTTCGCGCAGGGCGATGACCCGATGCCGGGTATCGAGATACAGGCAGGCGAACACTTCGCGCTGATAGGCCTTCATGCGGGACACCAGGTACTGGCTGGCAGCGCCGGGGTTTTCCAGCGGGCCGTCCCGTTCGAGGGTGCTGTAGACATAACGACGGCCGAGTTCCAGCGCCGCGCGAAATGTCGCAAAGGCGGCCGGACCGCAACCCGGCAGACCGGCCAGTCGTTCGAGCTTCGCTTCGAGCAGCGGCCGCAGCCCGCCGCATTCGGCGAGCAGGCGTCGCGCCAGACTCACCGCATCGCTGCCGGCCACGCCGGTGCGCATCAACACCGCCAGCAGCTCGGCGTCACTCAATACTTCGCTGCCTTCACGCAACAGCTTTTCGCGCGGCCGCTCATCGGCCGGCCAATCCTTGATGGCCATTGTTCACCCCTCCCTGGGCGGTCATTCCATGACGGCACCCAGTATATGGAAAGCTCCGCGCTTCCGGGTAATATCGCCCGGGATGGATGCCGTTACGCCGCTTACCGCCCTCGCCGCCCGCCGCGTACTGCTGATCGTGAGCGGCGGTATCGCTGCGTACAAATCACCGGACGTGGTGCGTCGCCTGCGCGACGCCGGCGCACAAGTGCAGGTGGTCATGACGCCGGCCGCAGGCGCCTTCATCACGCCGCTGACCTTGCAGGCGGTGTCCGGTCGCGAAGTGCGCGCCGAACTGTTCGACAGCGCCGCCGAAGCGGCGATGGGGCATATCGAGCTTGCGCGCTGGGCGGACGTCATCCTCGTCGCGCCGGCGACGGCGGATTTCCTCGCACGCCTGCGCCTCGGCATGGCGAACGATCTCGCCACCGCGGTATGTCTCGCCAGCGAGGCGCCACTGCTGGCGGCGCCGGCCATGAATCAACAGATGTGGAAGCATCCCGCCACCCAGGACAACCTCCAGGCGCTCGCCGCGCGCGGCGTACGTTTTGTCGGCCCCGGTGCCGGCAGCCAGGCCTGCGGTGAAGTGGGGCCGGGCCGCATGCTCGAAGCGTTGGAGATCTGCGCCGCCACCGCCGCACTGTTCGAGCGCGGCCTGTTGACCGGCCGGCGCGTACTCCTGACCGCGGGCCCGACCCGCGAACCCATCGACCCGGTGCGTTACATAAGCAATCACAGCTCGGGCAAGATGGGCTACGCGCTCGCGAGTGCGCTGCGCGAAGCCGGCGCCCTGGTCACCCTGGTCAGCGGTCCAACCCTCCTGCCGCCGCCCGCCGGCGTGTCGCTGGTCACGGTCGAGACCGCGCAGCAGATGTATGAGGCGGTGATGAGCCGTCTGCCGACCGACATCTTCGTCGCCACCGCGGCGGTCGCTGATTACCGCGTCGACAATGCGGCGAGCAACAAGATCAAACGCCGTGACAGTGCGCTCGAACTCAAGCTGGTGCCGAACGAGGACATCCTGAAGAGCGTCGCGGCCAGCTCGCCGCCGCCCTTCACGGTTGGCTTCGCGGCCGAGACCAACGACGTCGAGCACCATGCGCGCGAAAAGCTCGACAGGAAAGCCATCGACATGGTGGCCGCTAATCTGGTGGGCGGTGCCGGCTTGGGTTTCAATGCCGACGACAACGAGTTGCTGGTGATCTGGCGCGGCGGCTCGCAGTTGCTGCCACGCGCACCCAAGACGCGACTGGCGCGCGAACTGGTCGATGTGATCGCGATGCGCTATGCGGCGCGGGCCATGCCTTGAGTCCGACAGGCCGCCACACTCACGTGTATTCATGGAGTTGAGCTTGTACACTTTCGACATCGACCTAGGGGCGGTCCGTGCGCGTCACGAGCCGGGCGTGTAAAGAATGAAGTTTGCCATCAACGCGGGCAGTATCGCGGGGCTGCTGGCGCGGGTTCCGCGCGCGGCCATCGCGGCCGTCGCGCTCGTGCTGGTGTTGGGCCTCGCCTACAAGGTGCTCGGGCCACTGTTCAGCGACGACACCAACGGTGGCACTACCGTCAGTCCGGCCTTTCAGAAGTTCTCCGACGATCTCGCGCACAAGATAGGGCTGGCCTTCGAACCCTATCAGAAGTCCCTCAACGACCTGGCCGCCCGTGCCGAAGTGGTCGATGCCCTGACCCATGGCAACGACGAGACGCGCGCCGCGGTGGCCGCCGATCTCGCTCCGCAGCTCGACGGCGTGCTGGCCCTGCGCCTGCTGCCGCCTGACTACAGCGAGCCGCTGCCTTCGGCCAAACCGCCCATCACTTATGCCTCGGTGTCGATGCTGAACCGTGCGCGCGAGGAAGCCAAGGATGTGCCGATGGAGGCCCATCTCGGCGGCACGCCCGAAGAGCATCTGGTGATTTTGAAGCGTGTCATGGCACCCAGCGCCGACGGTCATGGCGCCCTCATCGGTTTCCTGCACATGTCGCTCGCGCTGGAGGTGCTGCGTAAATCCTTGAGTGACGATGCGCCTGCCCATTCCTATGTCGAGATCCGCCAGATCCCCGGCAACGCCGTCGCGTCCCACGGTGTCAGGCCTAATGGCGACGTGCCGACCACCAATTCCCACGTACCGGACTCGCGTTTCGTGGTGACCGTCGCCAGTGCCGGAGCCGCACAGGCGTTGCCCGGCGAGAGCGGCCGCGGCATGTTGCTGCCGGTCATCGCGCTGGCCCTCGCCTGCGGTGGCGCAATAGTCGTGCTGTTGATGCGGCGTCGTGGCGCCGGCGGGCTCGTGGCAACCAGCGGCGATGACACCGTGATCTTCACCGGTGCCATCAAGGCCATTCTCGACGGCGCCCATCCCGGTCTCGAGCAATTGCTGCCGGGCGCGCCACGCGTCAGCAACGGCAAGCGCGCGCCGGTCGACACCTCCCTCGCCGCGCGCGCCGACGCCGCCGATGTCACCATGATCAAGGGCATGCCCCTCGCCGCGCCCAGCGAAGACCCGACCATTCCGCAGCCCGGTTCCTCCTCGGTGCTGGACATCGATCTCGATTTCAATCTCGATGGCGTCGGCGACGAAGCGTCGCACGGCGACGGCAAGGTCGACCGTTCAGTGTTCCGCGCCTATGACATTCGCGGCGTGGTCGGCGAGACCCTCACCGAAGAGAGCGTCTATGAGATTGGCCGCGCACTCGGCGCCGAAGCCGAGGCCCGCGGTCAGAAGACCGTGGTCGTCGCGCGCGACGGTCGCCATTCCAGCGAGCCATTCATGCAGGCGCTCGCCAAAGGGCTGCTGGAGTCGGGACGCGATGTACTCGACATCGGTCTCGCGCCGACACCGGTGCTGTACTTCGCCACCAATTTTCTCGACGCCCACAGCGGCGTGATGATCACCGGCAGTCACAACCCGGCGCAGTACAACGGGCTCAAGATCGTGCTCGACGGTCAGACCCTCTCGGGCGAAGCCATCCAGGCCATCCGCCGCCGCGTCGACAGCCGCGACTACGTCGAAGGCACCGGCTCCATGCAGTCGACCGATATCGTCGCCGAGTACATCCGCCGCATCAGCGAAGAGATTCCGGTCTCGCTGGGGGATGCGCTCAAGGTGGTGGTCGATTGCGGCAACGGCGTGCCCGGCATGGTCGCACCGGCCATCCTGCGTGCCATCGGTCACGACGTCATTGAACTGTTCTGCAATGTCGATGGCGATTTCCCGAATCACCATCCCGACCCGTCCCAGCCCGAGAACCTGCAGCAACTGATCGCGGCAGTGCAGGAAGAGGGCGCGGATCTGGGGCTCGCATTCGACGGCGATGGCGACCGCCTGGGCGTGGTGGACGGCGATGGCAACATCATCTGGCCGGATCGCCAGATGATTCTGTTCGCGCGCGACATCCTCGCACGCAATCCCGGCGCCAAGGTCATCTACGACGTGAAGTGTTCGCGCCACCTGCCGATTGAAATCGAGGCGGCCGGCGGCGAGCCGGTGTTGTCCAAGACCGGGCATTCGATCATCAAGAATCTGATGCAGGACACCGGCGCCCTGCTGGCCGGTGAACTGTCGGGCCATATCTTCTTCCGCGACCGCTGGTATGGGTTCGACGACGCGCTTTACGCCGCCGCGCGCCTGCTCGAGATCCTGGTCAACAGCGGCAAACCGCCGGCCGAAGTGTTCGCCGAACTGCCGGGCGGTTATGCCACGTCGGAACTGCGCCTCGACATGCCCGAAGCGCGCCATGCCGAATTCATGGACAAGGTCATGAGCGCCACCGCCGAGTTCGAGTACGCCGAGATCAACACCCTCGACGGCATGCGCGCCGATTTCGTCGATTCGTGGGGTCTCATCCGCCCGTCGAATACCACGCCCTGTCTGACGCTGCGCTTCGAGGGCGATGACCCCGAGGCGCTCGAGGACGTGAAGAACCGCTTCCGCAAGATGATCAAGAGTATCGACTCCAGCCTCAAGCTGCCGTTCTGACATCCAACCCGATAGACGCCGGGCCTCGACTGCCCGGCAATGGAATCACCGATGACGCTCAATCTGAATGACGCGCCCAACGTCGCGCATGTGCTGACCGCGGCACTGCCTTATATCCAACGCTACCAGGGCAGGACCATCGTCGTGAAATACGGCGGCAATGCCATGACCGAGCAGCGCCTGAAGGCGAGTTTCGCGCGCGACATCGTGCTCATGAAGCTGGTCGGCATCCATCCCATCATCGTGCACGGCGGTGGTCCGCAGATCGGCGACATGCTCAAGCGCATCGGCAAGGAGTCGAAGTTCATCGATGGCATGCGCGTCACCGATGCCGAGACCATGGACGTGGTCGAGATGATTCTGGGCGGCCTGGTCAACAAGGAAATCGTCAACCTCATCAACCACAGCGGCGGTCGCGCCGTCGGCCTGACCGGCAAGGACGGCCCACTCATCATCGCCCGCCAACTCGGCACCGGTGCCGGCGCGCCCAAGCACGAACTCGGTTTCGTCGGCGAGGTGAGCGGCATCAATCGCAGTGTGCTGGATTTCTTCGCCGGCGGTTCCTTCATCCCCGTCATCGCGCCGATCGGCGTCGGTACCGATGGCGCGTCGTTCAACATCAACGCCGATCTGGTGGCGGGCAAGATCGCCTCGGTCATGCAGGCCGAGAAGCTCATGCTGCTGACCAACACCGCCGGCGTGCTGGGTGAACAGGGGCAGTTGTTGAACAGCATCGATGCCGCCGAAACCCGCCGCCTCATCGACAACGGCACCATCTCCGGCGGCATGCTGCCCAAGGTGCAGACCGCGCTCGATGCGGTCGACGCCGGCGTGCGCCGCGCGCATATCGTCGATGGCCGCGTCGATCACGCGGTGCTGCTCGAGCTCTTCACCGACGAAGGCGTCGGCACCCTGATTGAATAGGCGTGAACGGACGTAAGCAACAGATCCTCGAAGTCCTCGCCAGCGAACTCGAGACCAAGCCGGGTTCGCGCATCACCACCGCGGCGCTGGCTGCGGCGGTCGGTGTGTCGGAAGCGGCCCTCTATCGCCACTTTCCGAGCAAGGCGCGCATGTTCGAAGGGCTGATTGAATTCGCCGAAGATGTCATCTTCGGCCTCTTCAATCAGATCATGAACGAGCAACGCGAGGCGCGTACGCGCTGTTTCCATCTGACCGTCGCGGTGCTGCGTTTCGCCGAACGCAATCCCGGCATCTCGCGCATTCTGATGGGCGATATCCTGGTCGGTGAACACGAACGACTGCGTGCGCGGGTGATGAAGTTCTATGCGCGGGTCGAGACGCAGTTCAAACAGGCCTTGCGTGAATCGGCCTTGACCGACAGCGAAGTACTGGATAACGCGACCGTGGTCGCCACCGCCAATCTGCTGGTGGCGGTGGTGGCGGGCAGGCTCGATCAGTTCGTGCGCAGTGATTTCAAAGCCAGTCCGACCGCTGACTGGGAGACCCAGTGGCGCCTGCTGTGCGCCGGTTTGTTTCCCGCC
>Ga0208492_1000591_pt1 | contig 29306 bp, 21 predicted proteins | sample Subbioar_CSW14AB_FD_184820 | JGI IMG/M metagenome (GOLD analysis project Ga0208492, IMG submission 184820) | Serpentinite rock and fluid subsurface biosphere microbial communities from McLaughlin Reserve, California, USA - CR12Mar_CSW14AB (SPAdes) | ecosystem: Environmental > Terrestrial > Deep... | reverse complement strand
TTTATCGCGACTCAGCTGATGACTTACGCGAAGGAGCCCGCGGGAGCGGGCTTCAATCGAAACGCGCGATTGGGCCCCGGCTTTCAAGCCGGGGGGAACGGGAATCCCTTCGGATCAACCCAGGCTCTCTAGGGCGCGAAGCGCGCGTCCGTCACGTCACTTGGGCGCGATCTGATCGAGAGGAACGTTCAGCGGCACGTCGCCGTCGTCCCAAGCGACGGTCGCGGCGTTGCCGCTGATCGCGGTGATGACGCCGGGGTACATCTTGGCGCCCTTCCACACGGCCAGCACGTGCGAGCCGACCTGCAGCGTGCCCGGGGCGGCGACGGGGATGACGTCACCGAACCCGACCTTCCACACGTCGCCGTCCGCGTAGTGGATCACGTAGCCGTCGGTCTCGACGACCCCGATGGCCGCGAACCAATAGGCTCCGTCCTTCCACTTGGAAGCTACGCGCGTCCCTACCGGCAACCTCGCTCCGACGTTCGCGACAGGAGGCGACGTCGCGGCAGGGGCGGTCTGTGCGTCGAGCAACGCCACGCGATCGAGCGGGACCCAGAGCGGTGTGTCACCGTCGTCCCAGCGGACGAAGGCCTGCCCGTTCTGTACGGAGTCGACGCGCCCCGGGTACATGCTCGCGCCCTTCCAAACGGCGAGCACATGAGCGCCCGGTTGGACGGCTCCCGACGGCGCAATCGCGTGGATCTCGGAGGGGCCGACCGTGCCCTTGTCGCCGTCGGCGTAGTCGATCGCATAGCGACCGTCGTCGACCTCCGTGATCGTTCCGAAGTACCACTTGCCATCGGTCCACTTCGCGGCGACGCGGGCACCGGGAGCGAGCGCTCCGTCGGAGGGCGTGGCGTAGGCCGGACCGCTCGAAGCATAGGGATCGCGCGGAGCACGATGGACGGGACCACACCCCACCGAGCTCGCGAGCAACGACGCGATGAGCAAGAGATGGATACGCATGCGACCTCCCAGTGTCAGCGAGCGACGATCGTGACCACGTCTCCGAGCACGGTCACCACCGTGCCGGCCTCGTCGAGCAACAAGAGGGGCGCGCCGACGACGATCTGCTGATCGCCGAGCGCCTCGTGACCGAACATCTTGGCCGACCGCCCCGGTCGCTCGAGCCGAAGGCCGTTCTCGTCGACGAGCAGGCGCTCGTTGCGATCGCTCTCGCAGGAGGCGATGTCCGCGACCTCGTACCCGCGCCGGCCGCGATCGACCTCGAGCGCCTGCAGGTGGAGACACAAACCGAGCACCTCGACGTCGAGCGTGGCGCGACGGCCGGTGGCGCTCGCGAGCTTGTCGAGCATGCCCGCGAGCTCCACCCGTGCGGCGCGGCGGGTCTCGTCGACGCGCGCCTTCTCTGCCGCGACGCGCCCAGCATCGATCTGACTCTGCCCCATGGCAGGGACGAACGAAGAGAGAATGCCCCAGGCGGTACGCCGGGGAACGGACTGGAGCAGCGAGGGTGAAGGCGTGAGCACCGTGCTGATCCGATCGAAAGTGCGACGCTCGCGCTCCCACGGGAGCCCGCTCTTGGTGGCGACGCGGAGCTTGCGGATCGTCGAGGTGTCCATGGCGCTCGAGCGCATGCGACCGTCGACCAGCACCGGCTCCTTGAGCTTGAACGTCCCCTCGCTCGGGATCGAGTTGACGTAGATGCTCTGGTAGATGAACCGACGCGTGCCCTCTTCGTCTTTGGGCGACGACATCTGCACCAGCGATCCGTTGTAAGTGAGCGCCAACGCACCGCGCGGCTCGCGCTGGCCCAGCGAGCGCGATTCGACGAAGCCGAACTCGGAGGCGATCTCGTCGAACGCGCGCCCTTGCTCGATCCACTCCTCGGCCTTCTTCTCGAGCACCGGGTGGAACTCGGGCCGCAGCGGCACGCCGAGCAACTTGGCGAGCTGCTCTTTGACCTGCGGCGGAACCGCCGAGAGCGCGCTCGCCTCGATGCCATTGGGGAGCGGCTTGCCGAGCGCGGCGGCGACGAGCGAGTCGATCTGCACCCGGAGCTCCATCATCTCGGCGACGAGCTTCTGCCGGGCGCGCTCGCTCTTCGCCTCTCCGGCGCGCCGTGCGACGGCCTGCATCTCGCGATCGAGACCGAGCGCGCGCGCGGCGGCAGCCGGATCCTTGCGGGCGAGAGCGCGCAGGCGAATCGGGAAGTCGAGTGGTCTCGGGCTGCTGGATTCTGGGCGCACGTCAGGTCCCCGCCCCTTAGCCTACCCGAGGACGAGCGACGCGGGGATCAGGTCGGCACACCTCGTGGCACACCACGGTACCGACAAAACCAGGCAATCGCGACGGTACCGTTCTTGCGAAGGCGAGAACCATGCGCCTCTCCCTCGCCCTGGTCGCCCTCGTGTTCTCTGGCACCGTCGCCTGCGGCGGCGCAATCAGCATCGAACCCGGGGAAGATACGGGGACCGATACCGGTGGCGACACCGACCTGCCACCGGACGCGCTGCCGGACACCATGCCCGATGGTCCGAGCACGTGTGGCTTCGGCGCGTGCAGCACGGCGACCTCCTGCTTCGACGGCTGCAACGAGTGCTGGTGCAGTCCTCCGGGCGACTGGAGCTGCACCACCAAGGCCTGCGTGGACAGCGGTCCGGGCTGGGACACCGCGCCGCCTCCGCCGGTGTGCCCGCCGTACTTCCCGGCACCCGGCAGTTGGTGTCCGGGCCCGCTCAAGTGCTCGTACCCGAACTCCTGTGGAAGCTCCGATTCCGCCTGGTGCGACTACCCGGGTTCGACGTGGAAGACCTCGACGGGCCCGTGCGCCGGCACCTGTCCGGCCGTGATGCCCAAGGAAGGCACCGCGTGTTTGGGTCCGGCGAAGTGCGAGTACTGGAAGTCGTGCGGAACCTCGGATCAGGCGTACTGCGATCCGAGCACGGGACGGTGGAAGACCTACTACAGCGATTGTCCGACGCCCCCTCCGCCCCCTCCCCCGCCGACCTGCCCCACCTCGCCACCGAAGTCCGGGAGCGCGTGCTCGATGTCCTGGACGACTTGCGCGTGGAACAACGGATGCGGCGCCGTCATCGAGGGCTACTGCGAAGGCGGGTCGTGGTGGCTCTCCGACCCGGGCTGCGTGCCCGGCTGCCCCGCGTCCAAACCGCCGAGCGGCACCGCGTGCAAGCCACCGAGCTCGATGGCCTGCACGTATCTCGCGCCGAGCCCGAGCCCCGGCTTCTGTGAGTCGAACTGCTTCTGCGCCGAGGACTATCGCTGGGCGTGCATCCCCGGCGGTTGTTCGTCGGGCGGAGGCGGCGGCTGGGAAGACGCCGGCCCGCCGCCGCCCTTCGATGCGGGCTTCTGAAGATCTGTCGAAAAGTCCCCCGGACTGAAGTCCGGGGCACCGACTGCAAGACGAAGCCCTTCGGGCTGGCAGAGTTACGTGTCGACGACGACCTCGTTGTCGGCAAGCGTTGCTTCGTTCTGCTCGAACTCGCGTTGGTGCAAGCCGGAGCCTTGTCGGGCTCGTTGAGGGCGCAGGTACGGCAGTAGGCGACCGCCGCCGATCGACGGTGACAAAGACGACACGAACAAGCAGCAGGACGTCGTCGTGTGCGCGAACCACGGCCGCTGTCGACATGGGCGACGACCGGGTTGCGTGCCCGGAAGTTCGACAAAAACACCGGCTCTCGACGTCCGTCAGATCCGGCATATGCGATTGCACTGCTCGCGTAGCAGCGTCTGCTCACCGACCGGCGCCGACACGTACCCGAAAGTCGCGCACCGACCGCGACTACAGGCGCCTGCCGGCCCGGACAATGCGGCCATGCGGTCGCCGCGCTTGCTGTTGCGAGCCGTTCCTCGCCAGCCCGGAGGGCTTAGTCTTGCAGTCGGTGCCCCCGGACTTCAGTCCGGGGGCAATTCTCCGACGGCTTCTGAGCTCAGCTCCCCGTGCCGACGAGCGCCGTGGTCGCGGTGCCTCCGCCCGTGAAGGCGGCGGAGAGCATCGCGGCGCGCGTGCCGGTCTCACTCGGTCGGAACGTCACGGTCACCGTGAACGTTCCGCCCGCCGGGATCGTCGCAGGCAGGGTCGACGCGGGCGTCACCGCGAAGTCCGTGATGTGCGCGCCGCCGACCGTGAGAGCATTGAGCGTCTGCGTCGTCGAAGACGCGTTGGTGTAGGTGAGCGTCTGCGTCGTCGTCGCGCCGACGTTCGCGGTGCCGGCATCGACCTTCGTCGACGTCGTCACCAGCGCCGGCGGGACGACCCAGCGAATGGTGTTGGCGATCATGCGCGCCATGTCGGTCGACGCGTCCCAACCATTTCCGGTGCTGGTCGTCGACGCCAACCCGTACGAGTTGATCTCCGCGACGCGGTGGCCGTTGATCACGCCGGTGACGACGGCCGGGGTGCCGTCGCTCCACGAGGCGACCACGTTCGCCGACGGCTTGAACGCGCTCAAAGGCAGGTGCTTGCAGGCCGTCGACGTGGGCTTGCACCCCGCGGTGGTCACGCCGGCGAGGATCGGGTGCGTCGGATCGGTGGGCGGAACCAGGTTGATCGCGGTGCTGACGAACGACGCGGACGCGACCGGCGTCGAGATCGTGTAGTCGGTCTGATACCGGCCCGTGAGGGCGAAGGTGCCGGTCTCCTGCGACTCGTAGTCGAAGATGACCACCGCGCCGCCGGCATCCACATAATCCGCGAGGTTGTTGCCGAAGTTCACCGAAACGCTCAGATACGTCCACGCGATGATTGCGTCGTAGCCCTTCATCGTCGCGAGCGTCGGCGTCGAGGTCGAGGTCACGTTGACGAAGTCGACCACTGAGAAGAGGCCCGTCGCCGCCAGCTTGGCTTGGGTGTCGGATCCGCTGCTCGAAGCCGCCATCACGGCGATCTTCGGCAGCGCAGCGCCGGTGAGCGAGCCGCCGAGCACGCCGTTGCCGGAGACCACCGCGGCGCACACGCCCGAGGCGCAGAGCTGTCCCGAGGCGCAGGCGTTTCCGCACCCGCCGCAGTTGCCGCTGTTGGTCGAGGGGTTCACGCAGCTGCCGCCGCATGCGATGCGCCCCAACGGGCAGGCGCACGCGCCGCCGACACAGCTCTTGCCACCCGTGCAGGCGTTGCCGCACGTGCCGCAGTTGCCGGGGTCGAGTTGGGTGTCCTTGCACGCGCCGCCGCCGCAATCGGTGAGCGAGCCGCACCCCGTTCCTGCGTCGCTCGAGGCGCAGGTGCCGCCGCTGCAGGTCTGGCCCGTTGCGCAGGCGGTTCCGCAGCTTCCGCAGTTGGTGCCGTCGATGCCGACGTTCACGCACGCGGTGCCGCACTTGGTGAGGCCGGTCGAGCAGCTCAGCGTGCAGCTACCGGAGACGCACTTTTCGCCGTCGCCGCAGACCTTGCCGCAGGTGCCGCAGTTGAAGCTGTCGCTCTGCGTGTCCTTGCAGACGCCGCTGCACGTCGTGAGCAGACCGCAGCTCGTGGTGCACGTGCCCGCCGCGCAGACCTGACCCGTGGGGCACGCGTTGCCGCAGGTGCCGCAGTTCGCGACATCGACCGCGGTGTCCTTGCAGACGCCGCTACACGCCGTGAGCGTCCCGCAGCTTGCGCTGCACGTTCCGCCAGAGCACACCTGCCCGGTGGCGCAGGCGCTGCCGCAGGCTCCGCAGTTGTCTCGGTCGTAGCGGACGTCGCGACAGACGCCGCCGCACTGCACGAGGCCGGAACCGCAGGTGACGCGACACTTGCCGTCGGAGCAGACCTCGCCCGTGGCGCATGCGCTCGAGCACACGCCGCAGTTCTTCGCGTCGCTCGAGAGGTCACGGCAGACGCCGCTGCAGTTGGTGAGCGCCGCGCCGCAGCTCGGCTGGCACTTGCCCGTGCTGCACACCTGTCCGGTCGGACAAGCGTTGCCGCAGGTGCCGCAGTTGTTCGGGTCGAGGCTCGTGTCGCGACAGACGCCGGAGCACTCGGTCAGACCGGTGCCGCAGGTGACCGCGCAGGTGCCGCCCACACAGAGCTCGCCCGCGGCGCACGCCTTCCCGCAAGCGCCGCAGTTGTCGCGATCGCGCTTGGTGTTGGCGCACGTATCGCCGCAGGTGGACAGTCCGGCCGCGCAGCTGAGGGCGCACTTGCCCGCGCTGCAGACCTCGCCAGCGGCGCACGCTTTTCCGCACGCGCCGCAGTTGTCGCGATCGGTCTCGAAGGTGGCGCACTTGCCGCCGCACTCTGCTTGCCCGCTCGGGCAGGCGACCGAGCATCGGCCGGCAGAGCAGACCTGCCCTGCATCGCAAGCCTTGCCGCAGGTGCCGCAGTTCTTTGCGTCGTCGTCGGTGTCGACGCAGGTGTCGCCGCAGCGAAGCTCGCCCGCCCCGCAGGTCGATGCGTCGACCGCGGCATCGGGAGTCGCGGCCGAGCCGCCTTCGTCGTTGGTACAGCCCGCGAGCGACAGGATGATCGCCGCGGCAAGGAGGAATCTCGTCTTCATGGTTTCCCTCTGGCCGATCACGGGCGATGGACTGCGCCGGTGTTGTAGAACGTGCTCGAGACGTTGCCGTTGGCGCCGCCCCAGATGATGACTTCGGTGCCGGTCCACACCGCGGTCGCCCGCGAGCGGTAGCCGGTCACGCCGGTGAGGTCCTCGGTCTTCCAGGTGCCGCTGGCCAGGTCGTACGAGACGAACCCGGTTGCGGGCAGATCAGAGGCCGTCGACGGAATGCCGGAGAACAGCCAGAGCTTGCCCTTGCCGACCCACGCAGCGGAGTTGAATCGCTTCGGGCTCGGCGCGAACATCGCGTCGGCAGGCGAGGGGATCGGAGACCAACCGACCATCGGCTGATACACCGCGCCGTTGCTCTTCGCGCTGCTCGCGACGTCGGTGCTGCGACCGCCCCAGACGAGCAACGAGTCTCCCGTCCCGACGAACGCTTCGTCGTACCGCCCATCGAAGCCGGCGGGCTCGGAGAACTTCACCCAGGTGCGCGCGACGGGATCGAACCGTGCGCCGTCGAGGAGCATCACCGCGCCCGTCGCGCGTCCGCCCCAGATCACCAGCTCACCGCTGACGAGGGCGTAGGCCATGTCGGTGCGTGCGGCGAGCGGACTCGGAGGGAGCGTCGACCAGGTGTTGGTCTCGAGGTTGTAGGCCGCGCCGTCGGAGGCCATGCCGGCGCAGTAGCCGGAGGCGCAGCCGCCCCACACGAGCACTTCTTTCGTTGCGGGCGAGTACACGATCGCCGGCGAGTGGCGCGGCGAGAGGGGGGCGTCGGGGATCGTCGTCCAGCCGTTGGCGCTCGGGTCGAAGAGGGCGCCGGTCTTCAGCGTGGCGGTGTTGTCGTAACCGCCCCAGATGAACAGCCTCGAGCCGGTCCAGACCGAGGCGTGCTGACGTCGCGCCGACAACGGGCTCGACGCGATCGTCGACCACTTGTTGGAGACGAGGTCGTAGCTCGCGCCGTCGTTCTTCACGCTGGAGCTGGCGCCGAGGCCGCCCCAGACCACCATGCGCGAACCGGTCCACACCGCGCTGTGGAAGATCCGGCCGAGGATCGGCGCGTTCTCCATCGGGAACCAGCCCTTGGGCGCCGCGCACGCAGAGAAGGCCGACCAGGTGCACTTGTCGCTGCAGGTGCGGGTGCGCACCGAGACCGGATCGCTGCACGAGGCCTTGGTGCTCTCGGTGTCATCCGGTGTGCACTCGCCCTCGCCCGCGCAGAAGCCGGCGTTCCAGGTGCAGGTCTTGGAGTCGCAGAAGTCGGTCTGCTTACCGCAGTTGCCGCAGTCGGACTCCCGCTTGTCACCGACCATGCACTCGGCACTGGCCTTCTCGCCGGCGCACTCGGTCCAACTGGTCCACTTGCCGTCGGGCATGCAGAAGCGCGATTGGGCGCCGCAGCCGCCGCACGGCTTGGACTCCGTCGCGCCGGCCACGCAGCTGGGACCGGTGTCGGCAGGCGCAACGTCCGGCTTCGACGTATCGCTGCCGGCGTCGGGACTCCCCGTGTCGACCGTGATGCCGATCTCGGCGTCTGGCTGGGTGTTGGTGGTGGGGCCCGCCTCGTCGGCTTCGGCGCACGCGAGCACGCCGGTGCAGACGACGAACAGACCAGTCACGCAAAGCAGGTTCTTCATCGGGTTCACTTGCAGTCGCTCCAGGTGGTCCACGCGCAGACGTCGCTGCACGTGCGGGTCTTGACCTTGGTCGTGTCGAGGCAGGCGCCGTACGAGGTCTCTGTCGATCCAGGAACGCACGCGCCCTCGCCGGTGCAGGCCTCGGAGTCCCACTCGCATGTCGCGCTGCAGGTCTGGTTGCGCGTTCCGCAGCGACCGCAGGGCACCGCGCGCTTCTCGGCCGGCACACAGGTGCCGGTCTCGCCGAAGCAGCCGCTCCATTCGAGCCACTTGCTCGAGTCGCAGAGGCGCGAGCGCGTGCCGCACTTGCCGCAGGACTCCTCCTGCACCGCACCGCTCTTGCAGCTCGTTCCAGCCTCGGTCGCCGCGTCCAGCGAGACGTCGCTCGCGGAGTCCGCGTCGCTCGCGTCGGCGGAGTCCGCCGCGGTCGCGGTGTCGGGGAGCGCCGAGTCCTCGCTCGCGCTGTCGACGCTCGTGTCGTCGATGCTCGTGTCGTCGACGGTCGCGCTGTCGGTGAAGACCTCGGCGAGGCCGGAGTCGACGCTGGTATCGGGAGTGGCCGCCGGATCATCGCTGCCGCTGCAGGCGATGCCAGGCGAGAGAAGCAGAACGAGAAGAGGCACGTATCGGCGAAGCATGATCGGACCTACGGCGTGTCCGCGTCGCATCGAAGTCGAGGCACAGTGCATCGGCCGAGCGCGCGAGGCGGCAGACACTAGCGAAAAATTCCAAGTGCGCTGCAAGCGCGCTGTGATTTGGATCGCAGCACACACACGCTGGAATTGTGGGTGTTCACGCCGATTTCAATTTCGAAATACGCTCTGCACGCGAATCATCTCGCATGCGCGGCCGGGGTCATCCTTTGATGAAAGGCGCCTTCGCGATCGATTGATGCGAGCGATCAGAAGCGTATCGAACTCTGAAGGCGGGCTCAGCGACGGCGAGAGAGCCACGCGCGATGCAGACGCGCCACCGCTTCGTCGAGCGCGCGGGGACCGTTCGAGGAGAAGCAGAGGCGCATCGAGAGAGGCGCACCTTCGGTCTCCGCGCGAAACAAGCGCCCCGGATCGAAGGACACGCCGTGTTCGGTCGCGACGCCGAGCAGCGCGGTCTCGTCGGCGCGCTCGTCGGTCTCGGCGAACACCGAGAATCCCCCTTCGGGCTCGCGCAGCCGGAGGAACGGCATCCGGCGCCGGAGCACGCGAACCAGCGCGTGGGCGCGCGCCTCGTAGAACGCTCGCGCGCGTGCGAGCCGTCGATCGAAGTCGTCCCGCGCGAGAAGCTCCTCGAGCACCGCTTGCGCGAGACTCCCCGCTTGCAGATCGCTCGCGTGTTTGACCCGGAGCGCCTCGGCACATCGCGCCCGCGGAGGTACCAAGAGCCCCACGCGCAGGCCCGGACACAGCGTCTTGGAGAACGTGCCAACGTGCCACGTGCGGTCGCGCGCATCGGCGAGGAGCGGTCGCTCGAGCACGCCATCGAAACGCAGCTCCGCGTACGCTTCGTCGGCGACGATCGGTACGCCGCGTTCGAGCAACGAAGCGCGCCGCTCCTTCGACAGACCGTGTCCGCGTGGGTTCGACACCCCAGGCATCACATAGATGCACGAGCCCGACGTCGTCACGGCCGACGCTTCGCGCTGGCGCAGGAGATCGAGCGCCGCAGGGTAGGTCTCGGCGTCCACCTCCACCGCCCCGCCGTGGGGCACGAGGACCTCGATCACGATGGCCAGCGCCTGCTGTGCGCCGTTGGTGATGATGACCTCGTCGGCGGAGACATCGGCGCCACGTGCGCGTAGTCGCGCCGCGATCCAGGCGCGGAGACCGGGGCTACCCTCGGGCCACCCGTATTGCAGCGTCGAGGCTCGCCGGAGGGCGGCGGTGAACGCACGGCCGAGCGCCGCACGCGGGAACAGCTCCGCCGCAGGAAGCCCGCCCCCGAGCGAGAGCACGGACGAGCGCTCGTACGCTGCGCGCTGCAATCGCTCGATCGCCTGCAGATCCCGAACCTGCGGTTCGCTCGAATGACGCACGAGGAGGGATCAGCAAGCGCCACGCCGCGTCAGCGTGTGTCCGGCACGGCGTCAGGGCTGCACCGGCGCGAGCCCCGTGCTCGCAGCGCGGCATGGGGCGAGCGTGCCGCATCCACAGCCGACATCGCCGTCGTCGGTGAGGTTCGGGGGCCGTTCACCGCCCAATCCACCGATCGGCTCGACATCGAGGTCGATGCCATTGCACAGCATGCGGCTGCGCCGAATCTTGACGTCTCCTCCGAAGAGTCCGATCCCCGCGCGCGCGACCTTCTCGATGTAGACGTCCTCGAGATCGAGGGTTCCGGCCGTCACGCCGCGGTCCGATCCGCCCGGATCGAAGGTCACGGCGATGCCGTCGCCGTAGAGCCCATCCCCGTTCGGCCGCACGTCACGCACGAGGAGTCCTCGAGCTCGCGTTGGCACCCCCACGATCACGAGACCTGCGAACGGTGCGCGTTCGACGAGCACGCGCTCGAGCTCGAGCCGGCTGGCGACGAACGGATCGAGTGACGAGAGGAACGGCTGGGCGGTGATTGGGATCCGATTGTCGTCACGAACGAAGCTCTCACGCAACGTGAGCTCACCGCCGACGAGCGCGACACCTGCTGCAGGGTTGCCGTAGATGGCGAGCTTCGTCGCCGTCGCCCGCGCTCCCTCGCGGACGACGAGCCCGGCGCCCCCGGTTTGTTGCAGTCGAGTACCGACCACGGCGACCGAGTCGAGCTCGAGCTCGATCTGTCCGACCGAGATCGATTCGCCGAAGTTGTCGGCGAAGTACGAGCGGCGCACGAACGCCTTCTCCGCCGGGCCCCCCGGCAACTGACCGGCGAGGAAACCGCGCCCGTTGCGGGCGCCCGGCGCGGGGCGAGTGCCACGCGCCACGCTGCCGTCGACGACGACCGGCACGCTGGCTGCGTAGATTCCGGCCGTCAGGTTGCGCTCGATGAGGCTGCCGTCGATGGTCAGCGTCTGCGCGCCCTTCGCGCGTTTGTCCCACTGCCACCAGATGCCGACTCCCTTCTCCCTGGAGCTCGTGGCCGTCTCGCGGATGACCGACCGTTTCACCAGCGCGGTGCCGACCATGCCGATGAGCCCCTGGTCGTGCGCGCGTTCGACCAGCGAGTCGGTCAGCTCGAAAGCCGTCTCGGTATCGCATAGGGCGACCTCGGCGCCGCGACCGGTAGTGTCGTGGATCCAGACGTGATCGAGCGCGATCCGGCCTTCGCAGACCGACACACCCATCCCGTTGCCCGTCACTCCGACGTTCGAGAGCGAGCCTCCCCACTGCATCCCCACGACCCAGCGAGCGCCTGGGGGACCAACGATGGTGACCTTCGCCGGGCAAACGCCGACGAGCGCCTGGCCGTGGGTCAACTCCACGATCTCCTCGTACCGACCCGCTGCGACGGCGATCGTCGTTGCGGTGCTCTTGGTGGCTTCCGCAATGGTGACGAAGGGGTGCGCGTCCGTTCCATCCGCACCCTCGGACGCGGCGGAGGCGTCGACGTACGCCACCTTGCCGGTCACGGTCGGAAATCGCGCCGTTCCGCAGGGTGCGATGGGTCGACATGTGGCGTCCCCAGGCACCGCCATTTCACCGCTCTTGCAGGGGTCGGTGGGCAGGATCGGCACGCATGCACCGAAGGTGTCGTCGAACGCGAATCCCGAAGCACAGTCCTCGGGACGAGGCCCCACGGAGACACATGCCCCTTCGAAGGGCACGGCGCGGCCTGTGCAGGTCGGCACCCGCGCGATGCAGATCTCACCGGACGGCTCGCGGTCTGCGGGGCAGGACACCGGATCGTCAGAAGCTGTGTTGCCGCACGCAGCGAGCGACGACAGCACGAGCGACAGGAGCCCGCGGCGCATGCCACCAGTGTCGCACGCTACGGCTGCAGGAACACCGCGTTCGATACCGCGAACGGCTTTCGACCCGGGTGCAGCGGCGCGAGATCTCCGGTGCCCTTCGCGTGGAACACCACCCAGTTGATCTTCGCCCCCGGATCGAGCGCGACCTTGACGGTCTGCACGGAGCGCTTCGCCGGCCCCGCTCCGCTCGGGGTGAGCGGGGTGGTCGAGATGGTCTTGCCGTTGACGATGGTCTCGAGCGACGCCTCGCCGAGCCAGCTCGGAGACTCGACGGTGATAGTGAAGTCCGCGCCACCCGCGGGCACCTTCACCGTCTGACCGGGGCGCTCGCCGCCCGGACCGGCGACGGTCATGAACAGCCCGCCGCTGATCACCGAGTTGCCGCTCGCGACCGCGTCACGCACCACGTTCGGCGTGAGCTTCTTCGGATCGTCGTGGCCGAAGTAGAGGCAGGTGCGGGGATAACCGACGGGCGAAGTGCGGAGGTGATGGCTGTCGGAGCTGCCGACGGCGACCATCTTCTTGCCGAGGTTCAAGAACGCGAACCAGTCGGCGACCGAAGCCTTTCGGTTGTCTTCGAGGTCGGAGTCGTTGAACACCTCGATGGCCTCGAACTGATCGTTCCACAGGCGTGCATCACCGGTGTTGGTCGTTCGGTCCCAGCGTGCCGCGCTGAAGTATCCGCCGAACCCCTCGCTCCGCGGGTGATTGACGATCACGATGGGCTTCTCAGGGAGCGCGTGTACCGTGGTGAATACGTCGACCGGCGGTTTGCCGATCCACTCGACCGCGCCGTGGTTGGTCGCGTTGTCGCGCGGCGTGAGCGGCACCACGCCGAAGTGCCCCCAGGTGAACGTCGTCAGCTCCGACGACGCCATGCCGAACGCCCAGTCGGTGAGCCCGAGCTTCACGATCTCGGGTTGAAAATCGATGACCCACTCATGTTCGCTCGAGATGGGGATGTCGAGGCCGTCGGCGATCGCGCCCTTCACCTTGTGAACCACCGGATCATTCGAATCGGCCGAGTACATCGAGTGAATGTGGAAGTCGGCGCACATCACGCCGGTCGTGTCGACGCTGTGCACCAGCGTCGCCGGGACCTCGGTCACCTCGCCCGCGTTGGCCGTCACCGTGGTGTCGAACAACTCCCACTCGTAGCCGCGACTGACGAGGATGCGGTGCTCGCCCGGCGGCACCGAGAGCGTCGCCCCACCGGTGACGGCGAACTCCTGGTGGAGGCGCCCGTTGGTCTCGTCGAGCACGCCCCACGCCGCGGGCGTCGCCGCCGGCGCCACCTTGGGAATGACCTGCACGCGGACGGGGATCGGCTTCTTGGTGACCGGATCGGTCGCGGTCACGTGCAGCGTCGCCTCGGGCGCGAACGCGAGCTCGACGTCGGACTGCGCCGCGGCGACCACCGTGCCCGCGTGCGTGGGATACCCGCGCTTCTGCGGCACCACGTTCATCGGTGCGCCGGGCGGTGCGTGCACCGTGAAGCTGCCGTCGGCGCCGGTCCTGGTGCGCGTGAGGTACGCACCGGAGGCGTCGAGCCCGTGAATCCACGCCTCGGCGATTGGCGCGCCCTTTCCGTCTTTGAGGACACCCTTGATCGCGCGCCACGGCGCCTCTTTGTTCGCCTCGCGCACCGCCTCGCGCAGGCCGTCGTACTCGGGGCCTCCGGCGATCACCTGCACCCGATCGACGATGGTCGTCGCACACGCCGGCGCGACGAACCCCTCGCCGGTGAACAGCTGGAACCCGCTCTGGCTGATGCCGTAACTGAGCGCGGGTTTGGAGACGGTGCGCCACGCGAACCCGAACGCGCCGCCGTCGAAGCCTGCCCAATCGGTGGTGTTCTTGGGCTTTCCGTACCCTGTCTCGGGCGTGACCAGCTGCGACTGGCTCGTCTGGAAGAAGCCGAAGAACTCCTCGGAGCCAGCGCGATTGAGGCCGAAATCGATCTCGTCGCCGGCGTTGATGACACCGTAGCGGATCGTCAACATCGGCGAGCCGGGGGTGAGCACGTAATCGAACGCGAACTGCACGTCGTACGTGTTCGGGTACAGCGCCTTGAGCGATTCGGCCATGAAGGGAATCGTCTTCAGCGGCCCGCTCACCCGGATGATCGCCTCCTTGCCGTCGCTGCCATCCTTCAGCACGCTGACGCTCGAAGGGACGATCGTGTCGAATGCGACGCCCATCAGCGTCTCGGTGTACTTCGACAGGCCCATCGGCTTGCCGTCGGGGCCCACGCGGTCGATGGCGAGGATCTCTCCGCCGAAGCGGGCGTACCCGTCGCTGAGCCCCTTGTCCTCGATGACCACCGCGATGCGATCGTTGAGGAGGACGAAGTCCCCCGTCTCGATGCGCTGCCGACCGTGCGCCGGTTGGGGGAACGTCGCACCGTCCTTGATGCGTGCCGCACGAGCCTGCCCGGCTGCCTTGGCGCCGAAGGGATCGGGGTGGCCGTTCGGGTCCCCGGCGTCGAAGAGTGCGCCGGCGAGCGCGCACGTGATCGCCGCCGGTTTGGGCGAATCGGCGTCGCTCGAGCAGGAGCCGAGGAGTGAAGCGAGGAGCATGGCGGCAACGCCTTGGTGACGCATCGGTGACGTGGAGGTTACGGTCTCGGGCGCGCCCGCGCCAACCGTCCCATGTGGTTCCTCCGCTTCGTGCTCGTCGTGCTCGCCCTCACAGTGTCGGCACGAGCCGACGCCCACGACGTGGGGCTCTCGCGGGGCGAGTACGCGGCGTCGGGGGCAGCCGTCACCGCGTCGCTGACGTTCGCGCGTCGCGACGTCGACCCGACGCGCGGGCTGGAGCTCGCGCGCGACGTGGTGGTGCGCGGCGACGGCGCGCTCTGCCCCGGGAAGCTCGTCGAAGCGAGCCCGTTCGAAGCGGACGGCACCCGTGTCGTCGTGTTGGCGACCTGCGGGGCGGTTCCGACGAAGGTCGAAGTCGAGGCGATGTTCCTCGCCTCGCTCCCCTTCGGTCACCGGCACCTCGTTCACGTGAGCGGTCCCGACGCGCCGCCCGACACGACGCTGACCATCTCCAAGCGCACCTTCGCCTTCACCTCGACGGCGTCTGCACCGCCGCCTTCGGTCACGTTCCTCGGGATGGGCCTCGAGCACATCCTCACGGGGATCGATCACCTCGTGTTCCTCCTCGGGCTGGTGATCGTTGGAGGCAAGCCGCGGGAGCTCCTGGTGGTGATCACCGCGTTCACCCTCGGACACTCGCTGTCTTTGGCGCTCTCGACCCTCGGGGTGTTCGTGCCCAGCCCGCGGCTCATCGAACCGGCCATCGCGCTCTCGATCGCCTATGTCGGTTTCGAGAATCTCTTTGCACCCGCGGCCCGCACGCGTTGGCGCGTCGCGTTGCCGTTCGGGTTGGTGCACGGCTTCGGGTTCGCGTCCGCGCTGCGCGAGATCGCCCTGCCGCGCGCGCAGCTCCCGGCAGCGCTCGCGCTGTTCAACGTCGGCGTCGAGCTCGGACAGATTCTCGTGCTGGCTCCGCTCTTGCCGCTGCTCGGATTGGCGACACGGCGCGGGTGGCTGACTCTGCGTGCGGTGCGGGTGGTGAGCTTCGGAATCGCGATCGCCGGCCTCGCATGGTTCGTGCTGAGGATTGTGAACTCTGCGTGACATGACTCGCCAACGCGCTGGCACGTGGCCATCGCTCGGCCATGCATAGGTTTCGCGCACGGGTGACGATCGCACTGCGGCAGAACGCCGTCGCGCTCGCGTTCGTCGCAGGGTGGATGATCGCCAACGCGGTGGTGTTCTCGCGCGGCCGAACGCCATGGGCAGTGCTCGAGCTGGTGCTGGGGCTGGTGCGCGAAGAGAGCACCTGGGGCCGCATCTACCAGCCTTTCACCCAGGTCGTGGTGTTCGGCGCCGTGGCGTCGTTCATCGCGACGAACGTGCTTCGCCGGCACCGGCCCGAGGCCACCGCGCGACTGCTCGCTTTCGAAGCGCGCGATCACGTGGTGGTCATCGGGCACACGCACCTCGGCGAGCGCGTGCGCGACGCCGCGATCGACGGGGGTACCGAGGTCGTGGTGGTGGACGACGAGCCCGGACGCGTCTCGTCGATCCTCCACGAAGAGGCGCCGCTGGTGCTCGGCGATCCGCGCGACGAGGCGATCCTCCGTGCAGCGTCGATCGCCCGCGCGAAGCTGGTGGTCGTGGCGTGGGACGGCGCAGAGGTCGCCGCGATCGCAGGGCGCATCGTCCGCAAGCTGAACCCCTCCTGCGAGCTGGTTCTCCGATGTCCCGACGACGACGTCGGCGAGGTGCTCGCCCGCGCGTATCACGCGAAGGTGGTGTCGACCTCGCGTCTGGTCGCCGAACGCGTCGTCGCCGACGCGGTGAAGCGAGGCGCGCGCAAGGCAGTGGTGTTCGGGGACAACGCGATCGGCGTGCGCACCCACCGTGCCCTCGCGGAACGAGGCATCGAGGCGCGGATCGCCCGCCTCACCGAAGACCCGAAGGAGCTCGCGATCGCCGAGCGCGCCGACCTCGTCGTCCTCGCCGACGACGACCTCGGCAAGAACCTGATTCGCGTGGATCGCCTGCGCGACATCGCCCCGCACGCGCGCATCATCTGCCGCGTGTTCCACGAGGAGGCGGCCGAGATCCTCACCCGCCCGCCGTTCCGCTGCGAGGTGCTGTCGTCCTCGCGCCTCGCGGTCGAGATGCTGGCCGCCAAGGGCTGCCTCTCGATCCGCGCCGCGGACGGCGTGCGTTCATTACGCGCGGCACCGAGTTAGACTCGCGGAATGCCCCGCACCGTCTTGCTGACCATCCTCGTGCTCTCCGGATGCGCGCCGACCCAGGCGCCGGTGGCCAACGTGAAGACGCCCGGAGTGCTCACCGTGCACGGCGCGGTGGCGACACGCGCGTTCGAGGCCAAATGGGCGACGGTGAAGAAGGCGCAAGGTGCCCAACTCGTCGAGATCTACGACTACGCCGCCGGCTGCGCCGACTCGAAGCCGTTCGCACAGGCCGAGGCCGGGGCTCGGCGTCTCACGCTGCGGGTCGCCAACAGCGTGTGGGCTGCAGGGCGAACCCTCACGCTCCCGAACGCAGACGTGATCGCGTCGATCGAGGAGCGCGGCCCCGAGGGCGTGGTCGAGACGAAGGTGACGAGCGGCGAGTTGGTGATCGTGCGCACCTGGAGCCCCGGCCCTCTCCATCGCGCAACGGAGTGGGCACAGATTCGCATCGCGCTCGGCTCGGCACCGAACCGCATCGAGGGCGAGGCAGATCTCGAGCAGTGCAGCGGAGAGAACGGACTCGATTTCGGCGATTAGCGGCTCCCGCGTGCCCGAGCACGGTCACGCTGGGCGGAGATATCGGCCCATCACCATGTCGTCGACGTAGCGTCCGTCTTCGTAGCGAATCGCGCGGGCGGCTCGGCCCTCTTCGACGAAGCCGAGCTTGCGATACAACGCGATCGCGCGCCCGTTGTCCGCGAGCACGTGCAGGCAGACCTTCTCGATTCGCTCTGCCTCGGCCCACGCGAGGCACGCGCGGAGCAGCGCGGTCCCGAGCCCGAGCTCGCGAAACGATGGCAGCAGAGCCATTCCCAGCATGGCGGTGTGCGCCATTCGTTTGCGCGGTGCACGCTCGAGGTTGAGGCTGCCGGCGAGCTCGCCGCTCACTTCGGCGACCAGAAACAGCCTGCCGGGATGCTCTCGAACCGAATCGATGAAGGCACGCTCCTGCTCGACTGTGAGCGAGATCTCGTCGGGGGCGAGGACCTGTCCGACCCCGTCTTCGAGGCACGTGTGGAGCGCCGCCAACAGCGCCTCGGCGTCCTCGCGGATGGGACAGCGCAGCGTCGCGGTGCGTCCGTCCTTGATCGTCACGATGGTCGGGTCGAGCAGCGCCATGCCCGATGGTACCTCCGGATCGGGATACGCTGGCACGATGCGTTGGTCACTGCTACTCGTCGTGTCTCTGCTCGGATTTGCTTCGTGCGGTGTGGAGAAGCGCCCGCCCGAGGCTGCCGCGAGTGACGCACCGTCGTCGGCTGCGGCCTCCTCGCACGCGACGGCGAGCCCTCGCAGGCTCAGGGTCTACAAGGGCGACGTGCTCGAGCTCGAGATCGTCGATCGCCCCGGCCCGCTGGTGAGCAACGCCGCGCCCCCACCCGTACCTGGCTCGCCGCCTCCTCCGCCCCACAAGTTCCTCACGGCGACGGCCTTCGTCGCGGCGGACGAAGGGGAGCTACGCAAGCTCCTCGACGCGTCGAGCTCGCTCGAGGAGTTCCTCGGCAAGCTCCGCGCACGCGGGTTCCGAATCGAAGAAGTCCCGTGAGCTCCCGGCGATGATCAATGGCGTCGTGTTGGCGGCTCGTCGACGCGAAGCCATCCGATGCGGAGCAGCCAACTCTCGGCGCGTGACCACGGTGGGCCCGTGCGCGCGTCGTCGAGCGCGAGGTTGGCGGACGAGAACCGGTCCACGTCGGCGGCGAGGTGAGCCTTGCCGACCTGCGCCATGTGCTTGGCGTGGTTGCCCAACACGTAGCGGACGACGTTGCGCACCTGCCTGGCTGACGTGAGCGCACGCTCGTGGAACCGGTCTGCATACAGTCGGCCGCTCTTGCCCATGACGCGATTGAGCCGCTTGGCGATGCGAATGAGCAGCGCGCGCATGCCGCTGGTCATCGCGGGACGATCGTCCGCCTCCGCGACCAGGTGCAGGTGATTGCCCTGCACGGAGAAATGCACGACCCGAAAGCCCTCGCGTTCGCGCCGCACTGCCCGCAACGCGTCAGCGATCGGACCGAAACACCGCTGGCTGCGGAGGTTCCACACCCCGCGTCGCATGCGCACCGTGACGTGACGTGGATGGCGACCGTCGACAGGTGGTCGGCGCGTGTGAGGCAGGCCGGCACCAGGCTTCTTCGGTCGGCCCCGACGCGAGGGCTGTATCGGTCCGCTGCGTCGCGCGCGCTTCGCCGAGCTCGGAGCGACCATGAGTGAATTATGGCGCATGTTTCGAGAAGCGCAATGGCCGATGGTGGCCGAGGACGGGTGCTCGACGGGTAGAGCCTTCACCACCTCCGCCAAAAAAGAACGAAGGCCGAAGGGATGAACCTCCGGCCTCCGCTCTCACGATCGGGTGATTACTCGGCGGCGGCGACCATGCCGGACGTCGCGTGGTCGCGCATCACCTTTTCGGCCTTGGCGTTCTCGTCCTCGCGCTTGCGGAGGATGGTCTTGCCGAGGTCGAGCCACTCCTGGCTCAACTTGCCGCGAGCGATCTCGCTGATGATGGAGAGGTCCTCGACGGCGAGCTTCGCAGCCTCGCCGCGACGGCCCCAGAGCGCCTTTGCCTGCTCGGCGGCCTTGGGGGCCTCGGTGGCGACGACGTTGGCGACCTTCTTGGCGCGGCCAATCCAGCGCTGGGCGCGGGTCTTGGTCATGTAGGGCGCGATCTCGTGCACGAGGTCCGTCGCCGAACCGGCCTGCACGTGATCGGACTTGTGGAGCGAGCTGGCGAAGCGCGGGTTCTTCTCGAGGAACGCCTGGACCTGCTCTTTGGTGAGGCCGTACTGCGCGAAGGCCTTGTCGAGCTCGTCGACCGCGGCGAGCTTCGCCTTGAACAGGTACATCTGCACGCGCGAGTAGAAGTTCACGCGGCCGTCGCCCGACGTCTCGACGGGGCAGTAGATGGTGCCCGGATTGAGCTCGGTGATCAGCGACTGGACGCCGTCGCTCACGCCCGCCGACGGCATGCAGCCGAACGGCTTCACGCTCAGCGTCATGTGCGCCTTCTGCTTCACCACGTTGAGGATCAGCTTGCCGACCTCCATGTGGCCTTCGCCGCCGCGGAGATCGTTGTTGTAGTACTTGTGGCTGACCTCGGCGATCTGGTCCATGTCCGGCAGCGTGTAGCCGTGCAGACCGGCGAACCAGCCGAAGAAGTGGAACACCATCCGGGTGGCCTTGTCGGCGACCGAGAGCACCGCGCGGGTGCGCTGGATCTCGGTCATGCCCTTGTAGCCACCGAGGCTGTAGCGACCGTCGTCGGCGCCGCGCAGGTTCATGCGCTGCTTGATGTCGTTACGGCCCTCCCAGATCGTGTAGAGGATCCACGCGGTGACGAGCTGGATGTCGGCCTCGGCGCCCTCGCTCTCGAGGAAGCGCTGGAGCTGGTAGTTGCCGTCGCCCTCGGTGGTCATCGCCCAGAACTCGCCGATGATCGAGACCTTCGGCTTGGGGCGGAGCTTGTCGACCTTGACGCCGCCCATCAGCTTGCGCGCGGTCCAGAGCGCGGCGAACACGTTCTTGTTGGTGCGGAGCGCCTCGTAGACGTTCTTCTTCACCTGCTCGAGCGCGCGGTCGGTGGCGCCGGCCTCCACCTCGTAGGGGCGGATGCGGTAGCCGAGCGCGTTGACCACGTCGCCGGCGACGAGCGCCTTCACCAGCGAGATGAAGAACGCCGGGTTGAGGTTCAAGCCCGGCGCGTCGGCGCCGCTCGCCTGATCGAACCCGCCCTTCTGCTGGAAGAGCATGACGCGGAAGCCGTCGAAGCCGGCGTCGCGGAGCGCCTTGCGGTACTCGGTGACGTACATGCCGAACCGACACGGGCCACACGCGCCGGCGGTGAGGAAGATGTACTTGTTGATGACCTCTTCCGAGGTCATTCCATGCTTGTCGCGCATGGTGCAGAGGAACTTCACCAGGTTGCCGACGGTGAAGTACGTCGGGTTGCACTGGCCGCGGTTGCCGAACTCCTTGCCGAAGCGGAGCGCGTCGTTGTCGGGACACTCGAGGTGCATGACGTCGTAGCCGAGGCCCTTCAGCGCCCCTTCGACGAAGTAGTCCTGCGCCATGGTCAGACCCGACACGAGGATCGTCGTGCCGTACTTCTCGCGCTGTTCGCGCGTGAACTTGAGGTCCGCCATGTCCTCGATCCACTGCTCGGCCTGCTGATCGAGGCCGAGGCGCGCGCGCTCCTCGGCTTCGAACTTGGCGAGCTCTGCGTCGACGTCGAGCTCGGCGACCTTGGCCTTGGCGTCGACGAGGGGGAGGCGCTTCTTCTGCGATTCATTCGAGGTCTGGTTCATGGCTCATTCCTCTGCGTCGACGACGTGAACTTCGGGGTTGTGATCGTGATGGAGATGGAGCTCGACGACAGTGGGCTGGGCCGGGCTGATGTCCGGCGCGTCGAGATCGATGTGGACGTGGTGGTCCTTCTTGGCGTCGGCCGGCTTCGGCATCTTGGCGACGATCGGTGCCGCAGGCTTGTGGCCGATGCGGTCGATGGAGCCGTCCTCGCGCTTCTTGCCGAGCATGATGACGCCCTTGGGCATCTCGGGAATCGTCTTCGGCGCCTGGTAGGCGCGAATACGTTCGGTGAGCTCCGCGAGCTGGGCTTCGATCTTCGGATCGTGCTGCTTGCGTGCCTCGAGCTGCGCCTTCTTCAGGCCGAGCAGCTCGTGGCGCTTGAGGTCCATCGAGTGCTCGAGCTCACGCTTGCGCGCGCTCACGTCGGTGAGGCGCTCCTCGTGCAGCTTGAGCGAGTGGGCGTAGGTCTTGACGCGGATCTTGATCGAGCCGCCCGGCTTGTTCGCGTCGATGTCGTGCAGCGCCGCGTACGGCGTGCCGCTCGCGTCGATGATCGAGTCGATGAGGCCGTAGGTGGGCGCGTCGTGGCCGCACTTGAACGACGAGAGGTCGAGGACGACCACGTTCGGGTGACGCGCGGCGAACTTGGCGGCCCACACCTTCTGCGACGAGTTGACCGAGTAGTTCTCGGGCCACACGTCGTTGATGTCGAGCGGGTCGTGTTTGCGCGCGATCTCCTCCTTGAAGTACTCCTTCAAGTACTCCGGGTCCTTGGGGATCGAGCGGATGGAGAGGATCGGGTACCCGAGGACCTGGAACTCCTCGGGGATGCCGTGGTTGAGGCCCGGATCGGAGTGATACGGACGGCCGATCAGGAGGATCGCGACGCGGTCCTCGTCCTGCACCGTTTCGAGGATCGCGCGCCCCTTCTCCTGGACGTCGCGGTCGAACTCGTTGAGGGCCTTCCACGCCTCGGCGACCGCGTGGTCGTTCTCGTCCTCGGTGATGCCGAGGCGGGGGCCCCAGATCTCGAACATGCGACGACGGAGGAGCAGCGGCTCGGCGAAGGTGAGCGCCGGGTCGACGTACTCGATGCCGCGCGTCGCGAAGAAGTCGACCTCCTTGGTGAAGGCGGCCTTCATCACCTCGGGCGCGCCCGCGACGATGGGACAACACGCGTTGTCCATCACGTTCTTCACGAACGAATCGACGTGCGTGAGGATGGGGAAGAAGATGTATTTGAGCGGGCGCTTCTTCTCGGGCAGGTGGTGCTCGAAGAGAAGGTTGTGCACGTGCGCCTGCGAGACCTTGCTCGGGAAGCACGGGTCGATCGAGCCGTATTTGCCGCCGGCGACCCACAGCTCCTCGGTGGTCTCGTCGCTGAAGACGACGTTCTGCTTCTGGATGCCGACCACCTCGAGATACGTGCGGAGGAACGGCGCGATCGAGTAGACGTTGAGCACCCGCGGGATGCCGATACGCACGCTGCGGCGCGCATCCCACGACTCCTTGCTGGAGCGTTGGAACGGGCGGACCACCTTGGTGCGGCGGATTCCGAGGAAGCCCTTCTTCACCTCGACGTCTTCGATCGGGCTGCCGTGCGTGGGCATGGCCACCGGCTCGTAGAAGTGCATGAACGCGCGCTTGGCCTCGTAGTCCACGCAGTTGGGGAACTGCTTGGCGATGGCCTTTCGCTCGGCGACCAGCGCGAGCATCGCGTCCTTGGACTCGACGGTGCCCTTCTCGCAGGAGAACCCGCTGATGTACCGGGCGGTGGTGCCGTCGGGGCGGTGGGCGTCGATGAACGTGCGCTTGCAGTTGTTCTCGCAGAAGTGACAGACGGTCTCTTCGTCGTTCTTCGTCGAGTATTCGATGTTGATGGCAGCATCGAGGCCGATGAACGTCGAGGTGCCCTTGCGCCGCACGATGCGCAGCGTCTCGAACGCCGCGCCGATCGCGCCTGCTTCGCCGGTGTGCGGGTGGACGAACACCTCGCCGTCCGGCACGCGCTCCTTGATGTAGTCGACCTGCGCCTTGACCGCGGCGAGGTTGTACTGAGTGCCGCCCTGGAGCACGAACTTGCGTCCGAGCGCTGCGAGGCGGGGGATCTGCACCACGTACTGCCAGACGTTCTTCGGCAGCACCTGGGCGAGACCGGCTAGCAGCTCCTCCTTGGAGTAGCCCTCCTTCTGGAAGTTCACCCGGTCGGTGTCGAGGAACACCGCGCAGCCGTAGGAGAACTTGGGCGAGAGCTCGGCGCCGAACGCGACGTCGGCATACTGCTTCACCGGCACGCCGAACTGGTCGGCCATCGCCTGGAGCAACATGCCGTTGCCGGCCGAGCACTGGTTGCTCAAGCGGAAGTTGGCGATGTCGCCGTTCTTCATCATCAGGACCTTGATGTCCTGACCGCCGATGTCGCAGATGACGTCGATGTCGCCGAAGAAGTGGACCGCGCTCATCATGTGCGCGACCGTCTCGACCACGTTGACGTCGGCCTTGAGACACTCCTGGAGCACGTCGGCCGCGTAGCCGGTGGCGCCGAAGCCGAGGATGTCGAGCGTCGCCCCCTGCGAGGTGACGTACGCCTTGAGCTGGGTGAGCAGCTCCTTCATGTCCTGGATCGGGTTGCCCTTCGAGAGCTGGTAGGCCTTGCAGACGATGCGCGACTCTTCGTCGATGAGCACCGCCTTGCTCGAGGTCGAACCGCCGTCGAGACCGATGACCGCGCGGACGACCTGGCCCTCTGCGAGGCGCATCGGCTCGTAGTCGGGGATCTTGTAGAGCTCCTTGAACGCGAGCAGCTCCTGCTCGGTCTTGCTCAGCGGCGGGCCCGCCTGCTCGCCGAGGCGCGCCTTGCGACCGTTGTGGATGTAGTCGTAGACGCCGCTGGTGCCGGCGTAGACGCCGACCGAGGCCTCCTCGTGCAGGCCGTTGAGCACCGCGCCGAGCGCCGCGTAGTACTGCGCGTTCTCTGGGACGATGATCAGCTCTTCGATCGGAATGTCCTTCGGGTAGTCGTAGCCGCGCTCGTCCCAGGTCTGGGGAATGCGCAGGCGCCAACACTCCTGGAGGAAGGGCATGTACGTGTTCGGCCCGCCGAGGAGCAGCACCTTGTGCCGGAGCGTGTTGCCGCGCGTGAGCACGCTGAGGTTCTGCAACACGATCGCGTCGGCGAGCGAGTTGAGGACCTCGTGCGACGGGATGCCGCTCTTGATCAGGTTGACGATGTCGGTCTCGGCGAACACGCCGCACTTGGCCGCGACGTGGTGGAGCTTCGTCGGGTCGAACTTCACCTTCAGCGTCTCCTCGAGGGGGACGCCGACCTTGATGAAGCACTTGTCGATGGTGGCGCCCGTGCCGGACGCGCACTTGTCGTTCATCGACGCGATCGCCGTCTTCCCGCCTTCGTCCTTCGACTCCTTGAAGATGATGATCTTCGCGTCCTGCCCGCCGAGCTCGATGACCGAGCCGACGTCGGGATGGAGGTGCTCGACGGCGAGCGTGACCGCGTTCACCTCTTGCACGAACTTGCCGCCGAGCGGCTTCGCCAGAGGTGCCGAGCCCGAGCCGGTGACGAAGATTCGCGCCTTGCCGGCCTGCAGGCTCGGAAGGGCCGCGTGCATCGCCTCGAGCAGCTCGAGGACCTTCTCGGGCTGCTTGGTGAGGTGGCGCTGGTAGTCGCTCCAGAGGATCTCCTTGGTCGCGACGTCGACGACGACGGCCTTCACCGTGGTCGAGCCGACATCCATTCCAATCGCCAGATCCCGCGTTTCACCGTTCGACATCGATCCTCCGACTGACAGGCAGGTCCAGTTCGTCGCGCCGACCTCGCTTCGGGGCAGGGTTTCCTGCCGAACCGGAACTAGACTGGCGTGTCAGTCTACCGGTCGTACCCGGAAGATCCGCCCTCTGGCAAGCCGGCAAGCGCAAAAAATTCGCTCCTGCGGCGCACGAGCGTTCGCAAGTCCGCGAAATTCCGTGGTGCTACCCTCGGGGCGCATGCGGCTTCCTCTCGTCCTGGCCCTCGCCGGCGCCGTGACCCTCGCGGGGTCATCCGCGCGGGCGGCCGACGCCGAATCGCCGGCGTCCGAGCTCCCGCGCCCCACCGAACAGAAGCGGTTCTACGGTTGGCAGAACTTCGTGGTCGGCTACGGCGGCGCGATCCTCGCGGTGCGCGGCGTCCTGGCGACCAACATGTTGATGGTCGGCACGGGCGCGGTCACCTGGGCGTTCGGCGGGGCGGTCGTCCACGCGGCCCACCACAACGTGGGCGCCATGATCGTGAGCCCGTTCATCATGGTCGGCGTGCCGCTCCTCTTCTACGAGCTCGGCGCGCTCACCGAGGGGGGTTCGAGCTACCGCAGCAAGGAGAACGGCCTGGCGCTCGCCGGACTCGGCGCGCTGATCGCGCCGATCGCCGACGGCCTGCTTGGTTGGGAGCGGGTGCCCAAGAGTTTTGCCCTCGCTCCCGAGGTGGGTCGCGAGCGCGTGGCGCTCACCGTGCTCGGAGCGTTCTGAATGAGAGCCGCACCGTTCTGCGTGCTCTTGCTCCTGGTTGCGACGCCCGCGGTCGCAGCCGACTCCGGCTCCGAGGACGACCCGAGCCTGTTCGTGCGCACCGGGATCGGCATCGGGCGTTTGCGCTCGCGCAACTCGAAGGCACCGAGCGTCGGGGCCTCCGTCGTCGACTCGTTTGCCCACTGGGGCTCGTCGCTCGAGCTCACTGTCGGCGCGCAGTACCGTCGATGGACCGTGGGCGCGACGATCCTCGAGCAGGTCGTCGAGCTCGATGCCAAGGATTGGAAGGCCACCTACCCGCTCACCGGGGACATCACCATCACCCTGTTCACGGTCGGGCCCACGGTCGAATGGCACCGCGATCGACTCGAAGGGAGAGAGTGCCGGCGTCCTACCTGCACGCCGGCCAATCCGCGCGGCGGGCCGTGGCTCGGCGGAACGCTCGGCCTCGCGCAGCTCTCGTTCGGCAGCACCGTCGACCCGTTCGGCGTTGCTGCGGCCGCGCAAGGCGGTTGGGATTTCCCCACTTCGGCCGATGGGCGCACATCGGTCGGCATCGGCGCCCGCCTCACCTACGCGAGGCTGGCGGACGACGCCAACGGTGGGAGCAGACAAGAGGTCTTCTCGCCGATGCTGCTCTTCACGTGGGCGCGTCGCTGAGCGTTGCGCGTCACCGCGCGTTCGTGATTCCTTGCTGTCTCCGTGAGCGATCCTTACCGCGCGCTCTTCGAGTCCTCGCCGCACGCGACCCTGATTTTGTCGGGTGATCGGGTGTTGGAGGCGAACGACGCGGCGGCCGAGCTCCTCGGTAGGGCCGCCGAGTCCTTGCGCCGAGCACGGGTCGCGGAGCTCTTCCGCGGGGCAGGGCTCGACGAGGCGTTGGCCCAGCCCGCGGCGAGGCATGGCGAGTGGATCTCGGAGCCCCGACGCCTCGAGTGGGCGCTCTCGGAGCCGCTCTCGGGCGAGGTCCGCGCGCTCGTGCTGTGCGACGTGACCGCCCACCACCGGCGCGCGGAGCTCTGGGAGCGCTATCGGCTCGTCTCGGAGAGCGCGCACGACATCGTGCTGTTCATCCGGCGTGACGGTTCGATCTTCGAGGCCAACGAGGCGGCTGCCCATGCGTACGGCTACGCGCGGGCAGAGCTCTTGACGATGAACGTGCGCGACCTCCGCGCGCCGGCCACGCGAGAGCAGGTCGTCACGCAGATGCGCGAGGCGTTCGAGCGCGGCGCGCTGTTCGAGACGCTCCATCTGCGGCGCGACGGCTCCACGTTCCCGGTCGAGGTCAGCTCACGCGCGGCCGTCGTCACAGGTGAACCGGTGCTCCTCAGCATCGTGCGCGACGTCACCGAGCGCAGCGCGATGCAGGCGCGACTGCTCCAGGCCGATCGCATGGCGGCGGTCGGCACCCTTGCTGCCGGCGTAGCCCACGAGATCAACAACCCGCTCGCGTACGCGCTGACCAATCTCGAGGTGCTCGCCCGCACGCTCGCCCGCATGCGTACGCAGGCAGGGCCGGCGGACTGGGACCTCGCGGAACAGCTCCTGTCGATCGCGCGTGAAGGCGCCGATCGGGTCCGGGCCATCGTGCGCGACCTGAAGACGTTCTCCCGAGCCGACGACGCGCAGCGCGGTCCGGTCGACGTTCGCCACGTGCTGGACTCGTGCATCAACATGGCGTCGGCCGAGCTCCGGCATCGCGCCCGCATCCTCCGCGAGTACGCGGACGTCCCGGCGATCGAGGCGAGCGAATCGCGCATCGCGCAGGTGTTCCTCAACCTGCTTGTGAACGCCGCGCAGTCTTTTTCCGACTCCGATCCGCGGCACCACGAGATCCGCGTGCGCACACTGCAATCGCCGGATGGCGAGGTCGTCGTCGAGGTGAGCGACAACGGTCCGGGAATCCCGCCCTCGCTGCGCGCGCGAATCTTCGAGCCGTTCGTCACGAGCAAGCCGGTCGGCGAGGGCACGGGCCTCGGACTGTTCATCTCGCACGAGATCGTCGCGGCGCTCGGCGGACGCATCGACGTCGAGAGCGAGCCGAGCGCCGGCACCTGCATGCGGGTCACCTTGCCGCCCGCCGACGCCGCGGCGAGATCGTCCTCGCAGCCGTTGCGGCCACTGACGGCAGTGCTGCAGCGGCGCCGCATCCTCGTGGTGGACGACGAGGACTCCATCGGCGTCTCGATTCGTCGGGCGATCGAGGACGAGACCTCCGTCGTCGTCGCCACCAGCGGCCAGGAGGCGCTTGCATTGCTGGAAGGTGATCGGGCGTTCGACATCGTGTTGTGTGACGTCGTCATGCCCGAAATGGACGGCCTCGAGCTCTACCAGGCGGTGGCCGGTCTCGACGCGATGCTCGCCGCACGGTTCCTCTTCATGACGGGGGGCGCCCTCACCGCCGAGGCACGCGCCGCGCTGGTCAACGCACGCGGCCGCTTGCTCGAGAAGCCCTTCACCGTCGACGAGCTCCGGCGGGAGTTGGCGCGGCGCTGGTGAGCGGCCGGGCGTATGCTCAGGTCGCCATGCGCACCTTCGCCCTCGCCCTCTCGCTTACCCTGCTCTCCTGCGCGTCGAAGGACGACCCTGCGACCACACCGGCCGAACGCCGTTGTCAGCCCGGGGAGAACCTCCAGCTCTGCGGGAAGAACCTGGTCATCGCGCACCGGGGCGGAGCCAAGCTCTGGCCCGAGGAGTCGATGCTCGCCTTCCAGAACGCCACCGCTGCCGGCGTCGACGTGCTCGAGCTCGATGTTCACGCCACCAAGGACGGCAAGATCGTCTGCATGCACGACGAGCTGGTGGACCGCACCACCGACGGCACCGGCTTGCTCAAGGAGAAGACCTTCGCCGAGGTCCAGGCGCTCGACGCCGCCGCGAAGTTCACGACGGATGGTGGCAAGACGTTCCCCCACAAGGGAAAGGGCATCAAGGTCGCGACGCTCGAGGAAATCCTCCGCGCCTTCCCCAACATGCCCTTCAGCATCGAGATCAAGCAGTTCAACCCGCCGATCGTCGACCAGGTCATCGCGGTCATCGAGGCGACGGGCATGAGCGACAAGGTGCTGGTCGCGTCGTTCGACGACGACACCATCCGCGCGGTGCGCACCAAGAGGCCGAAGCTCGCTACCAGCTTCGCGAGCGGTGAGATCATCAAGTTCCTGATGTTGAAAGAGGACGAGCTCGGCGACTACAAGGCGCCCGCGCCGGTGCTCCAGTCGCCGTACGAGTCGACCACCGCCGAGCGCATGCGCATCGCCAACAAGCTCGGCCTCCGCGTCCACGTGTGGACGGTCGACGATGCCGAGGATCAGAAGACCCAGTGGAACTTCGGCGTCCACGGCGTCATGAGCGACGACCCGCTCCTGCTGAAGACCACGACCAAAGAGCTCGGCCGCGAAGCCGACAAAGGCCGCTGATTCTCGCAGGCTGAGAGCGAGCCGAGATTTGCACCACGGAGGCACGGAGACACGGAGGTCGAGAGTGTCTGCCGATGAAGGCTGCTGCCTCGGTCATCTCCTCTCGGCGTAGTCCCTTCTCTGGGACTTTGGCCCGAGTCTCGAACGATCTCGCGGACTTGGACCACGGTTTTCGTGGCAGACGGAGGCTCGGAGGCACGGAGCTGGGATTTGTGCTGCCGCGGGCTTCGCGCCGAACCAGCCTCTGCATCCGATGAACAAGGACAATCCACACTACGACCA
>Ga0208492_1000590_pt1 | contig 29321 bp, 26 predicted proteins | sample Subbioar_CSW14AB_FD_184820 | JGI IMG/M metagenome (GOLD analysis project Ga0208492, IMG submission 184820) | Serpentinite rock and fluid subsurface biosphere microbial communities from McLaughlin Reserve, California, USA - CR12Mar_CSW14AB (SPAdes) | ecosystem: Environmental > Terrestrial > Deep... | reverse complement strand
ATGCTCCGGTTGAGATATCCAATGCGTAAACTTCCAGATCTGGAAAAAACTTTTTAGCTGAAACCGGAATACATCCACTCCCTGTACCAATATCCAGAATTTTCAGGGGGGTGGTTTTAGCCTGAAATCCCCGAAGAGTAATTAATATCCAATCCACGAGCTCTTCAGTTTCCGGTCTGGGAATCAGAACATCCTTATTTACAATAAATTTTAAGCCGTAAAACTCAGTTTCGCCAAGAATATACTGAAGTGGTTTTCCGGTTTTTAATTGATCTGAAATTGCAAGAAATGAAAACAACTGCTCTTCAGGCATTTTTTCATTTTTAATACTCAGATATTTTGCCCGCTCAATTTTTGACACATGACTCATTGAAAGCCATGCAAGACTTTTTGCTTCCATTGGTTCATATTGCGAACTTATGTTATCAATAAATGATTTTTCTGCTTCAAAGTAAGTCATTGCGCAAAGTAAACCAATTAGACTGAGAATTCCGATGATCAAGGTTTTAGTCTGCCTGATTTTAAAAGTGCAATAAAGAAATAATTAAGAATATCATATGCTATTTTTGCACAATGGTTCAAGATCAGAAATATCTGAAACGTTGCATTGAACTGGCACTTCAGGGAGCCGGTTCAGTAAGTCCGAACCCAATGGTAGGTGCTGTAATTGTTTGTAACAATCAGATTATTGGTGAAGGTTATCACATGCAGTTTGGGCAGCCACATGCCGAGGTAAACGCTGTCAGCAATGTATTCTCAAAACATAAAAATGCGAAGAAACTTCTTCGTAATTCAACAATTTATGTAAATCTGGAGCCCTGCTCCCATCATGGTAAAACTCCGCCCTGTACAGATCTGATTATTTCAAACGAAATACCAAGAGTTGTTATCGGATGTCGCGACCCTTTTGATCAGGTGAATGGCCAAGGCATAGAAAAACTTAAGAAAGCCGGCATAGAAGTCGTTGAGAATATTTTAACCAATAATAGTCTGGAGCTGAACAAGCGTTTTTTTACCCGGGTTCAAAAACAAAGGCCTTATATCATTTTGAAATGGGCTCAGACTTCTGATGGATACTTCGCTCCTGAAACAGGTGCGCAGAAATGGATCAGTTCAGCAGCATCAAAAATTCTTGTACACCGCTGGAGAACTGAAGAAGATGCAGTACTTGTCGGAAAAAATACTGTACTGACCGATAATCCAAGATTAAATTCAAGAGAATGGCCCGGTAAAAGTCCAATCCGTATTATCATCGACAGAAGACTTGAGCTGCATGAAGATCTCCATATCTTTGATCAAACTCAGGATACCATCATTTTTAATGAAAAGAAAACTGATGTTGATGGAATGGTTAAATACCTGGAATTAGAAGACTTTGATAATTATCTGCCGCAGCTGATAGCATTTCAGCTCTATCTGATGGATATTCAATCTTTGATCATTGAAGGGGGAGCTGAAACGCTGAATTTATTTATAAGAGCGGGACTTTGGGATGAAGCCCGGGTCTTTACAGCTCCGCAAAGCTGGAATGCAGGTCTCAAAGCACCTGAGATTACGGGATCATTGCTTGCTGAAGAAAAAATTGGCCAGGATATCCTGAGAATCTGGAATAACGCTATCTGATATGATCTATATTTTCTTAAGTGTTTGCTGCAGTGTATTTGTTTCGGTTTTACTGAAGCTTGCTAAACGTTATGAGATAGATACCAGACAAGCTATTACATGGAATTATACCATAGCGGCATTATTAACCTGGATCATCTATAAGCCCGAAATTCCTGAGGTCAGTGTGGTTTACATTTCTTTAGGAATTTTATTACCTTCACTTTTTGTGATTCTGGCATTGTCAATACAGTATACCGGCATTGTCAGAACAGATATTGCACAGCGTTTATCCCTGTTCATTCCGGTACTGGCATCTTTCTTTTTATTCTCAGAAACTCAATCAGTTCTCAAAATAGCCGGAATATTTATTGCTTTCACAGCTATTATTTTTTCCATCCCATGGCAAAAGCATGATTCAAAAAACAGCAGAAACTGGTTATACCCCCTGATTGTGTTTATTGGGATGGGTGTGATTGATATTTTGTTTAAGCAAATTGCCAAAACCACATCGGTACCCTTCACTTCCTCAATGATTATTGTATTTCCACTGGCGTTTTTACTATCAATTTCATATCTGCTTTACCTTTATTTAAGAGATAAAATGAAATTCAGACTGGTAAATTTAATCTGTGGATGGATACTGGGAATTGCGAATTTCGGCAATATTATTTTTTACCTTAAAGCACATCAGGCCTTATCCAATTCGCCATCTCTGGTATTCTCATCAATGAATATTGGTGTTATTTTATTGGGTTCGGCTACAGGAGTGTTTATTTTTAAAGAAAAGCTCAGTCGCTTAAATTATTGGGGCATTGTGTTGGCTTTGATTTCGATTGCAGTTCTTTATTTTGCAAATTAAGTACTGTCCTATGTTATTTGACGATACCTATAAAACTATAAAAACTTCATCAGAAGGTATTTTTAAGGATAAAGGAAGCAAATTCATTGCTTACCTCTATCCCATCAGATCCGAAGCGGAAATTAAAAATATAATTGCCAACCTAAAATCACTTCATCCTAAAGCCAGACATCATTGCTGGGCTATGCGGTTAAGCCCCGACAGAACTGTTTTTCGGATAAATGATGACGGGGAACCTTCCGGTACGGCAGGCCGACCAATATTAAATACACTTTTATCCTATGAACTTACCGATGTACTGGTAGTTGTAGTAAGATATTTTGGAGGCACTCTTTTAGGTGTTCCGGGATTGATTAATGCTTATAAAACAGCAACAATTGAAGCTATAAAACATTCTGAAATCATTGTAAACACTATAAATTTAGTTTGCAGAATAGATTTTGATCATATCAGAATGAATGAAGTAATGAAAATCATTAAGGAAGAGTATCTTCGTATCCTTAATCAGCATTTTGACCTGAAATGCTCTATGGATCTGGAAATCAGACAATCGATGTCGAACAAAATAAGTGGAAGATTACAAAAAATTGAGGGTTTGAACCTGAAATTTCTATAATCAGAAGATATATCCCGAAATTACACTTGCATTTTAACAATCAGAAATTATACTATGAACACGATATCTGAAGCAGATCTTATCATTAATCCGGATGGAAGCATCTATCATCTCAATTTATTACCTGAAGATATCGCTGATAATGTGATTACAGTTGGTGATCCTGATCGTGTTTCGGAAATAAGTAAACATTTCGATAGTGTTGAGCTAAAAAAAGGTAAACGTGAATTTATAACTCATACCGGTTATCTCGGTAAAAAACGTATTTCAGTAATTTCAACCGGGATAGGTACCGATAATATTGATATTGTTTTGAACGAACTGGATGCCCTGGTTAATATTGATTTCAATAAGCGTCAGATTAAAAATGAACTTAAAAGCCTGAATATTATAAGAATAGGAACTTCGGGCTCTGTACAGGAAGATATTCCGATTGGAAGTATAATGATCTCAGAGTATGGTTTAGGGCTTGATGCACTGATGAATTATTATGAACAGGAATCAGATGTTATAGAGAGTAAGTTACTGAATGACATCAAATTACATTTCAATGATTTAACAGGAATTAATCCATACCTCACTGCAGCGGACCCAAAACTTTCAGAAATTATAGGATCAGATCTGATGAAGGGGATAACTCTTACGGCTCCGGGTTTTTACGCACCACAGGGACGGAGAGTCCGGGCAAAAACCAATTTTCCTGAAATAATAAACCTTATTCAGACATTCTCTTCAGGAAAACACAGAATCAGCAACCTTGAAATGGAAACAGCAGGTATTTATGCACTGGCAAAATCACTCGGTCATAAAGCTTTATCGGTTAATGCAATACTAGCCAGCAGAGTTCAATCCGAGTTCTCACCAGAACCGCAAAAAATAATTAACAAAGCAATTGAACTGGTTTTGAGCCGAATAGCTTAATTTTTAATTAAAGCTCTCTAATAAATTCGTGGAATTTACCGATAGCTTTTAATTTTTGATCATCGAGATTAAAATCAATCTTATTCATCAGGTAGTCATCCAGATCGAAGTTTTCAATATTCTGAATTTGTGCAATCACATCCTTTCTGTGATCAAGGCCTAATTTTAAAGCCTTGTTAAATGATGCCTTAAAATCTTCAGGAATAGGTTTGTTTGATGCCCATACTGCGAAGGTAAAGGGAAGTCCGGTAAATCTGAACCATTCTTCCGCCAGATCATAGGCAAATGGATAAAATTCTTTTTTCCCAAAAGTGCGGTCACCAATCTGCACAAATGCATCTACTTCACCTTCAGTTACAAACTCAGGACTTTTCTTCCAATAGTTTTTCAGCAATACCCTGGCAAGATTATTTGAGGTACGCGACTGAGCGTCCAGCTTAATTGTTTTAATTTCATCAATTGGTTTGCTGCCGAAAATAAAAACAGAATCAACAGCACCAACAGCGCCAATACAATACTGAGATACAATATGGTAATTATTAACATGAAGCAGAGCCGCAACCGGAACAAGGCCTATATCTACTTGATTTTCAATTAATTTATTGGCGCAATCTGAAGGTATATCTAAACTTAATTCTATTTTATCCAATATTCCGGAATGCATCAGACCATAAACAAATGGCTTGGAGTTAGTGTAGGATACTGCTGATACTTTTATCTTATTCAAAACTGATCGAATGAGTAATTTAAGTGGTTAGTATTATTAAAATCTAAAATGTGAAACCTTTCTCCATCATATTCAACTTTATAAAGAGTGGTATTTGAATGAGGAAAACTATCCATTTCTGAAAGCGGTCTGTCGGTTAGCAGACATAAAAATAATCGCATGGCACGACCATGCATACAGATAAGGATATTCTTATCATCATTTTCCTCTATAAGATGCTCAAGTACAATTAACTGCCGTTCTTTTACTTCAAGCGGACTTTCTCCCCTTTCTATCTTATGATGCAACTCACCGGCCCTCCATTTATGAATAAGATCATGAAATTCGCCTGATACCTCCTGAGTATTCTCTTTACCTTCATGTATACCCCATCCCAACTCATCCAGACCAGGGTATTGAGTCCATGGAATATTTCTGTCAATAAACTTCTGAACCGTCTGATGAGTACGTTTCAGGGTGGAGGTATAAATCTTATCAAAAGGAATATGTTTATAGGCCCGGTAGAATGCTTCAGCCTGTTCTTTACCTTTCTCGTTTAAATTGGTATCCATTCCCCTGCCCTGAACAATTCCTAGCTTATTCAGGTCAGTTTCACCATGACGGATTATATAGATGGTTTTCTTCAATTGATGACTGGTAATTTATAGAATTTAGGTTTTTCTTCTTCTGGGAAAATATAGTTCTGATAATCTGTCACTACATTATATAAGGTATCACGCTCAACCGGATGTCTTCCAACCTGTTTAATTAATTCTACCAGTTCCTGAGTACTCATAGCCGGATTTTGTTCTTCTGCACCTGCCATTGAATAAATCTTGGTTGTATCATCCAATGTACCATCTATATCGTCTACGCCGAAATTAAGCGACAACTGAGCTGTACTTCTGCTTATCATGGCCCAATATGCCTTAATATGATCAAAATTATCAAGGTATATTCTAGAGATTGCATAATTCCGAAGATCCTCAATAACAGAAACTTCAGGCACATGCGACATTTGATTGTCCTGATTCCTGAATTTCAATGGTATGAAGGTCTGAAAACCTCCGGTTCTGTCCTGCAGTTTACGCAACTGGTCCATATGATCAACACGATGCTTAAACTCTTCAATATGGCCGTAAAGCATGGTTGCGTTTGATCTCATCCCTAACTTATGCCATTCTTCATGGATCTGAAGCCACTGTTCACCGGTACATTTATCCTTTGCAATTTTTTCACGGATCTCCGGTGCAAAAATTTCTGCGCCACCGCCGGGAATTGAATCCAATCCGGATTCTTTCATCAGCCTCATTCCGGTAGCATAGTCGATTTTCGCCTTTTTAAAAATGTAATGATATTCAACTGGTGTTAATGCTTTAACATGAAGTTCCGGCCGGTGCTGATGGATTGCTGAAAATAAACCGGAATAAAATTTCAGATCGTACTGAGGAAGTACACCTCCCACGATGTGAACTTCTGTAACCGGTTGAGAATCATATTTTTTAACCATATCAAGCATTTCATCCATGGTATATTCCCAACCTTCCGATCTCTCTTTGATCAGCACTGAGTACGAACAGAATTTACAGTCGTAAACACACAGGTTCGTTGGTTCGATATGGAAGTTACGATTGAAATAAGTCTTATTGCCATGACGCTTTTCCCGAATATAATTTGCAAGGACACCGAGGTATCCTAATTCGGCTTTTTCGTACAGTAAAACCCCTTCATCAAAAGATATACGATCTGAAGAGCGTACTTTTTCAGCAATTTTTTTTAGTTCAGCAGGAAGATTTTCATCCCGGATCAGCAGATCTATATTTGGCTCGCCGTTCATTATATTATTTGTGCAAAAGTACAATATTGTAGTTCAATCATTATCATTTGCTTGTAAAAGCCAATAATTTTTAAGCCTATAAACTGGCAAACAATTTATCAATTCTTTATAATATCCCTTAATGATTAAATATCTTATTAAATTTGAACAGACTACTCCCGCCTTAATCAGTATACATTATGAAAACCGAAACTATTGCAATCCACGCCGGAAATTTAAAAGATAAAGGTACTCATGCAGCTATCCAGCCAATCACCTTGTCCACTACATTTGAACGCGGTGAAGACGGAGGGTATCCCGGAGGTTTTATTTATTCAAGAATAGACAATCCCAACAGGAGTGCTCTGGAAAATGTAATTGCAAAGCTGGAAGGTGCAGAAGAAGCTGCAGCCTTTTCCTCAGGTAATGCTGCCGGATCAGCGGTTTTTCAGGCTCTTGGTGTAGGAATCCACATTATTGCTCCTGACGATATGTATCATGGTTTACGGAATCAGTTACTTCAGGTTTTCAAAGGCATAATTGATGTTTCATTTGTTGATTTAAGCTCAATTGAATCAATTAAAGCAGCAATCAGACCCGAAACAAGATTAATCTGGATTGAAACGCCTTCTAATCCTTTACTGAAGGTTTGCGATATTAAAGCCATTACATCACTGACCATTAGTAAAAATATCATAACAGCCTGTGATAATACTTTCAGCACTCCTATCAATCAAAAACCCCTTGAATTAGGATGCGATATTGTTATGCATTCCACTACCAAGTATTTAAGCGGGCATAGTGATGTGATCGGCGGAGCTCTTGCCTGCAGGATAAATGATGATTTCTGGAAAAAAATTAAAAATATTCAGGTCAATACCGGAGCAATCCCCTCTCCCTTTGACTGTTATTTAACTGTACGTGGCATTAAAACGCTGCCATACAGAATGCAAGGACATAATTCAAATGCTTTAATTATTGCCGAATATCTTAATAAGCACCCCCTTATTGAACAGGTCTTTTATCCCGGATTAAAAAGTCACTCCGGATATAATATTGCTGTAAATCAGATGAGTGGATTTGGTGGCATGCTTTCCTTTCTCGTCAAAGGCGGAGCTGATGAGGCCAGAAAAGTAGTTAATTCTGTCAACATATTTACCCAGGCTACCAGTCTTGGCGGAGTTGAAAGCCTGATTGAGCACAGGGCATCTATTGAAGGACCCGACACGAAAACTCCGCAAAATTTGGTACGTGTTTCTGTAGGACTTGAAAACACAGATGATCTTATTGCCGATCTAGAAAGTGCTTTATCAAAGATTGATAAAAATTAATTTACTGTAAAACAAGCAATTACAATTTGATCAAAAATTTAATTTGGTTTAAATATGTAGTTAAATCTATATTTGAAATAATATTTGGTAGCAATACCAATCTGTCTTCAATAAAATTGTTTTATTGATTTATACAGAAGTGGCGAGAGAACAGGCTCTGTGACCCACTGACAACCCCCCGGTCTAATCGGGGAAGGTGCCAATTCCTGTCCCTTTTGGGAAACTATAAATTTATTTTAAAATGAAACAAGTAAAAAGATTCAACCTTATTTGTCCGTTATCGGATATTTCCGTCGAAAACCATCAGTTTATGCAGCATACTTCTACCACCCTGTGTTGTATGTGCACATCTGAATCGTATTGGTGCTAATACTTCCCAGAACCGGGATTATCCGCAATATGCAGTTTATTTAGCTGAGCTTATTTTTAAATCAATATTTATTTTCCATAAACTATTAAGAATATTATCATGTCAACACAAAATTTAAAATTTGAAACTTTACAATTACACGCAGGTCAGGAAGTAGATCCAACAACAGGATCACGTGCCGTACCTATTTATCAAACTACCTCCTACTCATTTAAGAGTTCTGAACATGGTGCAAATTTATTTGCGCTTAAAGAGTTCGGAAACATCTATACGCGTATCATGAACCCTACTACTGACGTATTTGAGAAGCGCATTGCAGCTCTCGAGGGTGGGGTTGCTGCATTAGCAGTATCATCCGGACAGGCAGCTCAGTTTATTGCCCTGAACAACATACTTCAGGCGGGAGACAATTTCGTATCATCATCATTCCTTTACGGAGGTTCCTACAACCAGTTCAAGGTGGCCTTCAAACGTCTTGGAATCAATGTGCGTTTTGCCAATGGCGATGATCCGCAAAGTATCGAATCATTAATTGATGACAATACCAAAGCTATTTATATTGAAACTATTGGTAATCCAAGTTTCAGTATTCCTGATTTTGACAAAATATCTGAGATTGCAAAAAAACATGACCTTCCGCTTATTGTAGATAATACATTCGGGGCAGGAGGATATCTTTTCCGTCCGATTGAGCATGGTGCAAATATTGTAGTTGAATCAGCAACTAAATGGATTGGCGGGCATGGAACCAGCATTGGCGGGGTGATTGTTGATGCAGGAAATTACAACTGGGGTAACGGTAAATTTCCTCAGTTTACGGAACCATCTGAGGGATATCATGGATTAGTATTTAATGATGTATTCGGTATTGGCGGCCCTTTCGGTAATATCCAGTTTATCATCAGAGCTCGTGTGGAGGGTTTACGTGATTTCGGACCATCTCAGTCACCATTCAATTCATTCCTGTTACTTCAGGGATTGGAAACTCTTTCACTTCGTGTTCAACGTCATGTTGACAATGCTCTGGAACTTGCAAAATGGCTTGAAAATCATCCACAGGTAGATAAGGTGGTTTACCCTGGTCTTCCAAGCAGTCCATATCACGAAAAAGCTAAAAAATATCTCAAAAATGGTTTTGGAGCTGTTTTATCCTTTGAAATTAAAGGTGGCAAAGAAGCTGCAATCAAGTTTGTGGATAATCTGAAATTAATCAGTCACCTTGCAAATGTCGGTGATACGAAAACCCTGATTATCCAGCCAAGTGCTACTACTCACCAGCAGCTTAGTGATGCTGAGCAACTTGCAGCAGGTGTTAAACCATCTTCATTGAGAGTATCTGTAGGAATCGAGCATATTGATGACATAAAAGCAGATATCGAACAGGCCTTTGCTGCTGTTAAATAATATTACTACAAAGAATATCATGCCTGATCAATCGATCAGGCATGTTTAATGAATAGAATGAATACTGTAAAATTATATCGGCATAATAAAGCCTTCTGTCTGGAAAGTGGTAAAGAGATTAAAGATGTGGAAATCGCTTATCATACTTACGGATCTTTAAATGAAAACAAAGACAATGTAATCTGGGTTTGCCATGCATTAACGGCCAATTCTGATGTTTTTGATTGGTGGAAGGGACTTTTTGGTGAAAATTGTCTGTTTAATCCTAATGATCATTTCATAATCTGTGCCAATGTTCTTGGCTCTCACTATGGAACGACCTCTCCTCTAAGTATAAACAATACAACCGGACAGCCTTATTATTTATCATTTCCCGAATTTACAGTACGGGATCTGGCTGCTTTACATAAAATTCTTGCTGATTATTTGGAACTGGAACAAATAGCTATGGTAATCGGCGGATCACTGGGTGGTCAGCAATGCATGGAATGGGCTATTTTGGAACCAGCCAGAATTAAAAAACTGGTTCTTATCGCAACAAATGCTCAGCATTCTGCATGGGGAATTGCATTTAATGAAAGCCAGCGCCTTGCCATTACCGCAGACCGGACATTTTATTCACAAACCCCCGATGGTGGAAGTAAAGGGTTAAAAGCTGCCAGAAGCTTTGCCTTACTGTCTTACAGAACGTACGAAACATACGCCACCACGCAGCTTGAAATCAATCCAGATAAAGTTACTGATTTTAAGGCTTCTTCATACCAGAACTACCAGGGTCAAAAACTTGTAAACCGCTATAATGCATATAGTTACTGGTATTTAACTAAAGCAATGGACAGTCATAATGTCGGACGTAAACGCGGGACTGTTGAAGATGCTTTAAAACAAATAAAAGCAAAAACACTTGTTATTGGCATACCCAATGATGTTCTTTTCCCTGTTACTGAACAGCAGTTTCTTGCCCGGCATATTCCCAACGCTCAATTTACAGAGTTAAACTCATTCTACGGACATGACGGATTTCTAATTGAAATAGAGATACTTACACAGATTTTAGGAAACTTTTTAAAAACTGCTGACTCCGAAAATCCGGTGATCAGCCTGCATAAAATAGCATAATATGAGTAAAAGATTAACAATAGGACTATTTGGATTTGGGGTAGTCGGCCAGGGTTTGCATGACATTATCAGCACCAAGGATCTGAATATAGAAATAAAGAAAATTGCTATTAAAAACCCCGAAAAACAGAGATCTCTTCCTGCGGGGTTGTTTACTACCAATGCAGATGAAATTCTAAATGATCCTCAGATAAACACCGTAATTGAACTCATCAATGATGCTGATGCAGCCTTTGAAATTGTTTCAAGAGCTTTATCCGGAGGAAAGAATGTAGTATCTGCCAATAAAAAAATGATTGCAGAACATCTGGATGAACTGGTTGAATTACAGGAAAAATACGGCACTTCGTTACTTTATGAAGGTGCAGTTTGCGGAAGTATTCCAATTATCAGAAATCTTGAAGAGTATTATGACAATGAATTACTGCACTCTATAAGCGGAATATTCAATGGTTCATCTAATTATATTCTTTCAAAAATTGCCAATGAAGGGCTGGAATATTCAGATGCTTTAAAACAGGCTCAGGATCTGGGCTTTGCAGAAAAAGATCCATTACTGGATGTTGGCGGATATGATCCAAAATTTAAATTAATTATTGCTGCTGCTCATGCCTATGGTGTTTTTGTCAGACCCGAAGAAGTGTTGAACATCGGAATCCAGAATTTTTCATCCGCAGATTTACATTTTGCACAGGAGCATAATCTTAAAATTAAACTTGTACCAACAGCCAAGAAGCTGAATGATAAGGAATTGGCATTATATGTCATTCCTAAATTAGTTCCCAAAAGCGATTTCCTGTATAACGTTGAAAATGAATACAATGCAGTTTCGGTCAAGGCAGCGTTTGCCGATCAGCAATTATTTTATGGAAAAGGTGCCGGGGGCCATCCTACCGGTTCGGCAGTTCTTTCAGATGTAGCCGCATTACGATATGACTACCGCTACGAGTATAAAAAATACCATCAGGAATCGAAACTAAAACTTCAAAACGATCACGTTATTCCGGTATATATTCGCTATAACCACGACGATCTGATCAATGATATTCATTTCGATTTCATTGCCGAGCAGCACAAGAGCATAGAAATTAAGTATGTACTTGGTGGTGTTAAGATAAGTGAACTGATCGCCAAAAAATATCAGATATTAGAAGATGGTGCATTCCTTGCACAAGCAGGTGCACTTACCGAAAAGTTTGAAGAACTGAAAGATATCAAACTTGAAAAGGTATAAATAAAAAAGCGCTTCAGGTAATTCTGAAGCGCTTTTTTATTTCTTTAGGTAAGGTTTAAATGCCTTCTGCCAAATCAAATATCCCTCTTTATTCATATGGAGCTGATCTCCCAGAAAAATATCGGTTCTCGGGCTCCCGTCTTTTAAAATCATTTTTGAGTAAACATCAATAAAAGCGGCATTCTGCTTCTTCTTCAGAAAGTTTTTGATCATTCCATTTGCACGTTGAAATTCAGCCAGATATTTTAAACGCGAGGGACTCGGTTTCATGGAAACATAAACCACTTCTGCTTTAGGCAGATTGGTTCTTATCATAGTGAATAATCTTGTAAAACGGTTATAAATTGTATCTGCCGTTGTATTTACACCTGATGGAAAATCATTTTCACCACAATAAATCAATATCTGCGAAGGATTATAGGGGTAAATAATCTCCGGGGCAAAGCGAATTAAATCAGGTAAACTCGAACCTCCAAACCCGCGGTTAATGATTTTATAACCCGGAAAATAATTCTGAACATCTTTCCAGTTTGTAAAAGAAGAACTACCAACCAGCAGAATTGCCCCTTTGGGAGGGGAATTTATACTATCCTGCTTTTTAAAAGCATCTATTGCAGCTTGAAACGGAACCTTCTGCTGAGAAAATGCAACAGAATAAATACCCTGAAATAAGAATATAACAAGTATGAATAAATTTATTTTTTTCATACAGCAATATATACTCTTCCCGGATGAATTCAAAGACTGACCATGGATTATATCTCCCGGTTCATATCCCAGGCTTCAAGATAATCTGCAACCCTCCGGATAAATGAACCTCCTAAAGAACCATCTACCACCCGATGGTCATAAGATAGGGAAAGAAACATCATATGTCTGATTGCAATCACATCGCCAAATTCGGTTTCGATTACTGCCGGCTTCTTCTTTATCTCACCTACTGCAAGAATGGCGACCTGGGGCTGATTAATGATTGGAGTACCCATTGCATTACCAAAAGTACCTACGTTCGTTATGGTAAAGGTTCCTCCCTGAGTCTCATCCGGCTTCAGCTTAGATTGGCGTGCCCTGGAAGCAAGATCATTAACCGCCTTGGTTAAACCAAACAAATTCAGCTGATCAGCGTTTTTAATCACAGGAACAATCAGATTACCACTTGGCAAAGCTGCAGCCATTCCGATATTGATATCTCTTTTCTTTATAATCTGTGTTCCATTAACAGATATGTTAATCATTGGCAGATCTTTAATTGCCTTTGCTACTGCCTCAATAAAAATTGGAGTAAAAGTTATTTTCTCTCCTTCCCTCTTTTCAAAACTACCCTTCACACGATCGCGCCAGGCCACAAGATTAGTAACATCTGCCTCTACGAATGAAGTTACATGCGGAGAAGTTTGTTTACTCATCACCATATGTTCAGCAATAAGTTTCCTCATCCGATCCATTTCAATAATCTCATCACCACCTGAAACCGAACTTACCGGACCTGACGAAGATACTGTAGCTGGTCTGGACGAAGATGAAACCGGACTTTCAGATCCAGCAACCGATTGACCTGTATTGTCAGGTTTATCTTGTGCACTGTTTCTCTTACTTAAATAATCAATTACATCCTGTTTGGTAACCCGGCCTTCTAAACCTGACCCTTGTATTGAATCAAGCTCAGCTAAACTGATTCCTTCTTCTGTCGCCATACTCTTCACAAGCGGAGAATAAAAGCGACCGGAAGTATTCATATCTGTTTTTTCAGTTTGAATTGAAACAGGAGCTGAAAGCGGTTGAATTGGAGTATTGACATTAATCTGAGGTTCGGCTTCCAAAGACTTTTGAACAAGCGCAACAGATTCAGCTTCAGGCTCAATTACATCTGATCCTGCTTCAGTTTCTATTGTTGCAATTACAGCTCCAACCTGAACTATATCATCTTCCTTGAAAAAAGTCTTAACGAGTTTACCTGCAACCGGTGAAGGAACTTCAGAATCAACTTTATCTGTTGCTATTTCCAGTACAGATTCGTCAATTTCGATCATTTCTCCAGGTTGCTTCACCCACTTTATGATTGTAGCTTCAGCAACACTTTCACCCATTTTAGGCAGAACTAATTCGTATAAAGCCATATTTGAATATTTTAATAGAATTGATAGGTACAGGCAAAATTAAGCTTTTTCACTTAAGCCTGCTCTTCTTTCAGTAATTTAAAAAGCATAGTCAAAGCACCAACAGCGGCTCTTTCAATATTCTGCACCCTTTTATTACTGAAACTATATTTTTTACTGATTGTTTTTGTTTTACCTGCTACTGCAATCCAAACTGTTCCGACCGGCTTTTCTTCACTGCCGCCATCCGGACCGGCTATGCCACTCACAGATACGGAATAGTCTGAACGATAATTATTCTTCGCCCCAACAGCCATCTCAATAACTGTTTGCTCACTTACTGCTCCATAATTGATCAAAGTCTGATCGGAAACTCCAAGCATACTAATCTTAAGTTCATTAGAGTAAGTGATTGCACCTCCTTTAAATACTTTACTGCTTCCCGCATGCTGAGTCAGCATATGAGAAATATAGCCTCCTGTACAACTTTCTGCAAGGGATAAACTTAGTCCCCTCGACTCCATAAAGTCAAGAATAACCTTTTCGATGGCTATATCACTTTCTGAAATAACGTATTCTTTAACCAGCTCAATAATTTTTTGAGCAAAATCACCAATTTCCCGGTTCAACGAAACTAAATCAGTCCCGGTTCCGCTTAAGCGAAGCCTTACCATCCCCAGTTTGGGAAGATAAGCCAGTTTAATATGCGGTGGTAATGAATCTTCTACAACAGCTATTCGTTCTGCGAGCATTGATTCACCAATGCCGGCGGTAACTATGGTATGATGATATATTTTAGGCAGATTAAATTCTTCCTTCAACTTAGGAATAACCAAATCTTCCATTAAATACATCATTTCAAAAGGCACTCCCGGCATGGAAACATATACTTTATTTCCATGACTGATCCACATACCCGGAGCAGTTCCGTTTGTATTAACCAGTGTTATACAATTTTCCAGAACTTCTGCCTGTTTGATATTAATATCAAGTAAGGGAGCCTTGTATTTAGCAAATATTCGTTTAACTACCTCAAGCTGGTCATTATCAGTCCTGAAACCACAATCAAAGTATTCAGCGAGTGTTTTTTTAGTTATATCATCCTTTGTTGGACCTAAGCCTCCTGTAATCAGAATAATATCAGCTCTCTGAGCAGCAAGCTTCAATGCATCAAGAATATGCAGACGATCGTCTGAAACCGAACTGATTTGCTTTACCTTAATTCCTGCAAGATTAAGCTTTTGAGCCATCCAGGCAGAATTGGTATCCACAATTTGTCCGATCAGAATCTCATCTCCTATGGTAATAATTTCAACGTTCATCTTAGAAGTTATTGTAAAAATCTCGTCTTTTACTGAGTTTAAGATCTTGTAGTATAGATGCTTTTACCCTAAGATCCACACTGTAAAATTTGTAAGTACCTATTGGTGACCACCGGAAAGAAAGATCCCAGCAATGCAGATCACGATATATTGAAAACTGGGTCAGACTCAGCTTATTTAACTGAAAGTCGTATCCGGAGGTATACTGAACTTTCCATTTTGGGGTCACATTAAAATCCCCGAAAAAATTCAGAGTATTTGAAATACTACTATGAAGTCCATTTTTTGAGTAGTTGAAGCTATATGCTGCACTAACATTCCATGGAATATTAAAATCCACAAAAGCATTTGGATCACGGCTGATTGCATTAAGCTCAGCCTGTTGCTCTCTCGACAATCCCTGTTTAAGACCGTCTATTTCTTTCAGATTTTCATTTCTTTTCTGGGCAGATTTAGAATTCAGGCTAAAGTCTGTAGAAAGTCCGAAATTAGTCAGCCTGGCCAGTTTACCATTTTCAATAGTATATTTATTGATCCTGATGCCATTTGCATCAATCTGATAAGGATCCAGGGTACCATAAAAATTAACTCCGATTTTTTCTTTAAAAAAAGCTGTTCTTCCTGAAAAACCGATAGTCGACAGTTTAAAAGTTTCGGCTGCAAAATTATAATTACCATTAAAGGAAAGACTTTGCAGGATAGGTATGTTAACAGAGTTTTTAGTTGAATCGGCTGATGATCTTACTTTTGCTTCAAGGTTATTATCAACACTGAAACCTATACCGGCAACCCTTCCGGCTGAAGGAGCCGAAAAAACAGAGTTACCATATATGGAATAGCGCTCACCTACCCTTGCGGTATCGCCCTGAACATTACGGAAGTATCCATACTTACTGGACCCGAAATCAGGTCTGTAATTAAAATTCACAGTGGGCGTCATCACATGTCTTATTGCCATCAGATTCCCTTTCTTGAAATTGAATTTACCATAAAGCTTGGTAGCCAGGCCTGAACTCATATTGTAATCATAAGCCCTGCTGAAGCCCTGAATGGTATCAGTCTTCATGGCAAAACCTGATGCAACCGGAATTAATCTTTTTCTGAACGTTTGTAAAAACCACTTTTCACTGTATTGCATTCCTGATGTGAGTTGAAAATATTTCAACACATTAAATGAAAGACTGATCGGAATATCATGCTGAATACCATTTTTAAAGTCTTTTAACGACTCCTTTCTGAAGAGTTTATATTCTTTGGTATCAATTGAATTTCTTCCCTGCATACTGTAACCAAGGCTTAAGCGCTGATACCACTTTTGCTCTCCGGTCCGATCTTTAGAATCAAATGGGTTGATTGTGGTCATATTCAAACTAAAAGTCGGAAGCTCCAGAAATACACTTTGCTGCTGAATATCCTGTCTGTGAGAAAGACTGGAAGAAAAATTAAAAAGTCCGTTAGCAAATACCTTTCCGTAACTAATACTCGAAGAAAGGGTATTTCTTGTCATTTCTATCGGATTATAAGTCCCAGCAGCTGCAGAATTCGAGAAATAAGATCCGGTTCCTGCGTTTACAGAAGCGCTGAAAGTAGTTCCGGGATTTGCAAGAGGGCTTTGAGTATGACTCCAGGTAAGGTTGAAATCCTTATTGGGGGTTTTATAAGATGGGGTGCCCTCTACTCCATTTTTCGTCGAAGCAAACCTGAAATTTAGATTACCATCGTATTTATAATTTTTTCTGTATCTGGCAGAAGTACCAAGTTCATAGGATCCTTTGGAGTAAATCGTACCCCGGGTTGAAAGATCCCAGTAATCATTCAGGCCAAGATAATAACCCAGATCACGCATAAAAAAACCTCTGGTATCTTCACCGAAAGTTGGAAATAAAAGTCCCCCCGACCTTCTGTTCGGTTTTGGGAAAAACCCAAATGGTACGCCTAAAGGCAAAGGAATGTCTTCAATTACAAGATAGGCTGGACCGGTGATAATCTGCTTATCGGTTGCAATCCCTTTGGTAATATGTATTCCGAAGTGAGGGTGTGGAAGGTTACAGGTACTGTAGATACCCCTTTTGAAAAATCCTTCATTATATTCATTTTTCTTAAACTGATTCGCCTGAAGGAAACCTCCTTCAACGTCAGTAAATACTCCGAAAGATTTACCCTTCTTGGTTTTATAATTGAAAAAAAGTGAATCTGTAGTCAGGGGCGGTTCTGATCCCTGTGTCAAAAGCGGCTTTCCGTTATACTTTTTCGTTTTTGGATCTGTTAATCCACTGGCAAACAAACTATTGTTCTTTTGATCCAGCCTGATATAATCAGCTTCCAATTCAAAATCTTCATACTTTACTTTAGCCTTTCCGTACAAAAAGACTATATTGTTTGGCATATCAGCGATAATTGAATCCTCAGCCGAATAAATGACCTTTGAGTTCAAAGATGAGGGTTTGTTTATTTTCTTTGTTACAGTGTCTGTTTTAACAGTATCTGAACGCAATCTTACACCGGGTGAAGCGTTATCAGGACGTAGGTCTGGATCTTGTGCATAGATAGATCTGAAAGAACCCAACACAAGACAGACGGCAACAAAAAAATAGATAAAAATGGGCCTAATAAATTTCAAATTCGATGATGAATACTATTTTTGCAATGTTAGATAATAATATGCCTTCAAAATTAATGAAAAATATACCATTGATCAGACACAAATACGTATTACTAACGGTCTTCCTTCTAACCTGTTCTTTTTCTTTTGCTAAGTCGCTGAATGATACACCATATAAAATAAAAACCATTGTCCTTGATGCTGGCCATGGAGGCACTGACGGTGCTACCAAAGGACTGTTTTCAAGAGAAAAAGATATTGCTCTTCAGGTTGCTCTTCGTTTAGGAAAAGCAATTGAAGAAAATATCAAAGACGTTAAAGTGGTTTACACACGTTCTACAGATGTTTTTATTCCTCTGTATGAACGTATCGGTCTTGCTAATCGTATTAAAGCTGACCTGTTTATTTCCATTCACTGTAATTCAATGCCGATCAAGAGAGTAATCAGTGGATATAGAAAAGATAGTCGTGGAAGAAGAGTTCCAATCTATAAAACCGTTCAAAGCACGTCAACTAAAGGTACTGAAACTTTTGTATCAGGGTTTGGACGTTTAGATGAGCAGGATGTTGTTATGCGTGAAAATGAGTCCATTTTATTGGAAAAGGATTATAAAAACAATTACGAAGGGTATGACCCTAAAGATCCGGAAAGTATAATTCTCTTATCTTTGATGAAAAATGCATTCAGGGAACAGAGTATTAAACTGGCATCTTATATCCAGGATGAATATGTACAAAGCGGACGAATAGACCGTGGAGTTAAAGAACAAAGTCTTGCGGTTCTTGCGAGAGCAGGGATGCCTGCAGTTTTAACTGAAATTGGATTTGTATCTAATCCTGAAGAGGAAGAATATATGAATTCCGAGTTAGGACAAAACGAAATTGTAAGTAATCTTCTCAAGGCTATTCAAACCTATAAAAAACAGGCAGAGCTGGAATAAACCGGTTAACAATTACACAATTCAAACTTCAGTTTATTTTCCTGATTAAATGATCCGGAAATGAAATAAAGGAAAATAATGAAAATAACGAATGAAACAAAAGTCGGTGCGTTAGCCGCAGTAGCCATTGCAGTACTTATTGTAGGTTACAGTTATTTAAAAGGTAACGACGTATTTTCGAGAGAAAATGAGTTTTATGCTAAGTATGATCGCGTTGATGGATTAACTGCATCTAAACCTGTCCTTGTCAATGGGTATCAGATTGGCCGTGTTTCTCAGCTTACCTTACTTTCCAACGGACAGATTCTGGTGCAGTTTAAAGTTCGTCCTGAATTTTCAATTCCTAAAAACACCATTGCTAAACTCGAAAGCACTGATCTTTTAGGAGGTAAAGCGATAGTTTTTCAGCTCGGGACCGGAAGTGATTATGCTGTAAATGGTGATACTTTAAATGCCAATGTTCAAAAAGATCTAATGCAGCAGGTTGAACCTGTTCAGAAAAAGGCTGAACAAATTATTGCGCGTATGGATTCCATACTTTCTTCCGTGAACAGTACTCTGAATCCAGAATTTCAGAGGAACTTTGACCGAAGTTTTGCCAGTATTGCAAGAACCCTCGAAACTTTCGAAAAAACCAGCAAAACGGTGGATGGCATGGTTAGCGTGCAAAGTCTTAAAATATCAGGCATCCTAAGCAATTTTGAATCAATTACCCTCAACTTCAAAGAGAACAATGATAAAATCTCAACAATCATGAATAATCTTGAGAAAGTTTCAGATGATGTAGCGAGAACGAATTTTGCTCAAACCATTAATGAGGCTAATAAAGCTGTTGCGGATCTTCAAACTATAGTTTCAAAAGTTAATTCCGGCACCGGAACACTAGGTCAGCTTATAAACGATGAGCGCATGTACAACAATCTTAACAATGCCGCTGAAAATCTTGATAAGCTGATGATTGACTTGAAAGCAAATCCAAAGCGTTATGTGAGCTTCTCGGTCTTCGGAGGCAAGAAGAAAGAATAAATCAGATTTCGAAGGTCTTACCTTCTATGGCCAGCTGTGTTTCAGGAAAAACCGTTTTTGCCTCATCCAACAAAGGCTGCAAATCTTTGTATCTTGCTGAAAAATGACCAATCAGGAGTTTTTTAACCTTAGCTTTACCGGCAATTTCACCTGCCTGTAAGGCAGTGGTATGAAAGGTTTCTTCTGCCCTGCTTATCATATCATGCATAAAGGTTGATTCATGATATAACATGTCTGCATTCTCGATATAGGATAAGTATTTCCAGCTGCATACTGTATCAGAACAATAAGCATATACCTTAGGCTTGTCAGCTTCAATCGTTAAATCTTCTGAAAGATGAACTTTTCCGGTTTGATCGGTGAAATTAAATCCCTTTTTAATAAGAGGAATCATTTCTGTTGGAATAGATAGTTCTTCAATCTTAGACTTAATAATCTTCCTGAGCCTTTGCTTTTCAGTAAATTTAAACCCCGTACATGGAATCCGGTGATCCAAAGGGAAAGATTCAACTGTTACATCGTAATTTTGAAAAATCTTTTCGGATTGATCTGATCGGATGGGTCTGAAGTTTATCGGATATTTCAATTCAGTTTGAGAGTGCTTGAACTGAATATTCAGTATCTCTATGAGTTCTGAAGGACCAAAAATATCCATTGGCTTGGTACGTCCGTTCAAATGAAGGGAAGATAATAATCCTACCAGGCCCAGGTAGTGATCACCATGTAGGTGACTGATGAAAATCTGATCTATTCGATTGGCTTTAAGCCCGAAATGCAATAATTGATTCTGCGTAGCCTCGCCGCAATCAATCAGGATATACTTTTCATTAACATTCAGAAGTTGGGCAGATGGATTTCTGTTAAATATCGGAGTTGAAGAACTGCTACCTAAAATAGTGACTTCAAATTTCATCTCTTTTATTTAAAACTGATTATTTCAAGTCCCTTTTCAATTCTTTTTCAATCTCTTCCATGAAAATCAGATCTACCGCTTCGTCTACACTGGCCACAATATTTAAAATATTCTCCAGCTGAGAAATTGCAATCAGTCTGTTTATATTATCATTAATACCGGTAAGGATAAACATACCATCAGAATTCTTACATATTCGATGGCCGATTAACAAACTACTCAATCCGGATGAATCAGAATATTTAACATTGGAAAGATCCAGAATTATGTTTCGCTGCCCTTCAGAATTGCTTAATATCAATTCTGATTTCAATTGAGGAGATATCAGACTATTTAGCTTTTCTTCCTCCAGTTTTATCAGCACGTATTTTTCGTGTTTATCTACCGTAAATTTCATTTCTTTATTTTATCAATAATCACTAAATCAGGAAAGTCTTCTAAGAGCTTCAATGATATTATTTTCAACCCTTTTTAAAGCATCAGAATGATCGTGTTTTATAAATTTATCTCCGGTGATTTGCTCATATAATTCAATATACCGATCAGAAATTGATTTTACAAATTCCGGCGTCATTTCCGGAACTACCTGATCTTCTTTACCCTGAAATCCGTTGTCAATCAACCATTTCCGTACAAATTCTTTTGACAACTGCTTTTGCTGCTCTCCATTTGCCTGGCGCTCCTCATATCCCTCTTTGTAAAAATAACGGGAAGAGTCAGGAGTATGAATTTCATCGATAAGAGTAATACGACCATCAGACTTACCAAACTCATATTTGGTATCAACCAAAATCAACCCCAGATCTGCTACCATTTCAGTTCCTCTCTGGTACAATGCTCTGGTATACTTTTCAAGTAATATATAATCGTCTTCAGATACTATATTTCTACTGATAATCTCTTCTCTGGAAATATCCTCATCATGACCGACAGCAGCCTTAGTGGTCGGAGTTATGATTGGTTCAGGTAATTTATCGTTCTCTTTTAGTCCTTCAGGAAGAGCAACTCCGCAAATAGTACGTCTTCCTGCCTGATATTCACGCCATGAATGACCTGCAAGGTAACCCCTGATAACCATTTCAACTTTAAATGGCTGGCAGATTTTACCAATAGTGACGTTTGGATCGGGAATATCAAGTACCCAATTGGGTACAATATCCAGTGTGGCCTGTAAAAATTTTGCAGCTATCTGATTCAAAACCTGACCCTTGAATGGAATAGGTTCAGGTAAAACCACATCAAAAGCGGAAATACGGTCTGTAACAACCATTACCAGAAATTTATCCTCTATGGTATAAACATCCCGGACCTTACCTTTATAAAAATTACTTTGACCCGGCAAATTGAAGTGAGTTTCTTTGATTGCGCTCATGTAAATAGCTAATTTAATTTCTTGTAAAAATCTAAAAAATATCCTTAACAGAGAATATTTATTATTGGATATCGCCGTAAGCTTTTAGAATATTTTTAACCAGTTTATGTCTTACCACATCATCTCCGTTGAGATAAATGATATCAATGCCTTTGATATCACCTAAAATCCGCAGGGCTGTATGTAAGCCAGATTGCTGTTTTTTGGGAAGGTCAATCTGAGTAACATCACCAGTTACGATGAATTTTGCAGTGGGACCCATTCTGGTCAGGAACATCTTGAGCTGCATATCCGTTGCATTCTGTGCTTCATCCAGAATAACAAAACAATTGTCCAAAGTTCTCCCCCGCATAAATGCCAGAGGAGCAATCTCTATTGTTCTGTTCTCAAGAAATACCTTTAATTTCTCTGCCGGAATCATATCATCCAGGGCATCATAAAGCGGGCGCAAATAAGGATCAATTTTCTCTTTAAGATCTCCTGGTAAAAAACCAAGATTCTCTCCCGCTTCAACTGCCGGCCTGGTTAAAATAATACGTTTTATTTCTTTGTTCTTGAGAGCCCTGACCGCTAATGCAACTGCTGTATATGTTTTACCCGTACCCGCCGGACCAATGGCGAAAATGATATCATTTTTAATGATACTGTCGACCATTTTTCTTTGGTTGGCTGTACGTGCCTTAACAACAATACCGTTTGGGCCGAAGACTATTGGCTCTCCTCCTCCACCGGTTTTACCAGAAGCTGTCTGTTCTTCTTCTGTTTTAACCTGAACGGATGCCCCTAAGATATGCCCGAGGTCATTGACGTTTAACGACTGAAATTTATCGATATGATCAATAATCTCCTGAAATTTGACCTGAAAGAGTTTAAGTTCCTTTTCATCACCTAACACTTTAACTTCACTCCCTCTCGCAACAATTTTTATTTTGGGGAAATACTTTTTAATCACCTCAAAATATTCATTGTTAGAACCCCATAATACTACGGGATTTACATTATCAATTGTTAAAATCAGTTCGTTCAAATTAAGGATATTTTTAAGACGGGGGTGTTTATTTGAGATTAAAATTCAATATTTGTACCACCATTATCTATCGCAAGAATAACAATAAATATTCACATTTTAAATGGCAATAATTACTTTAACAACCGATTTGGGGCATAAAGATTTTTATCAGGCTGCTTTAAAAGGTAGTATCCTGAGCCAGCTTGCGACAGCTAATATTGTGGATATCAGTCATGATATTTCTGCCTTTAATATTCCACAAGCTGCTTTTATTCTAAAAAACTCTTTTCATTATTTCCCAAAGGGTACAGTTCATCTGATCGGTATTGATTCTGTTTTTAATGAAAATACCAAATATCTCGCACTAAAATACCGTGATCATTATTTTGTAGGGTCTGATAATGGTATTTTCTCTTTATTATTTGACGAAAAACCAAGTGAGATTGTAGAGCTCAACATCATGCAGGATCTCAAATTTCTGCACTTCCCCTTGTCAGATATTTTCCCGAAAGCAGTAAGTCATCTTGCAAAAGGAGGTAAATTAAGTGAGATCGGTATTCCTGTAGCTGGAATTGAAGAAAAAATGACACTCCAACCAGTCATTGAACCGGATATGATCCGAGGCAGCGTTATTTACATCGATATCTTCCAAAACATCATTACCAATATTACCAAAGAAATCTTTACCAGAGTTCAGAAGAACAGGGATTTCACACTCCATTTTAAGCGGAATGAAACCATCAAGCAACTTAGCTGGCATTACAATGAAGTACCTGAAGGTGAAAAACTTTGCCTTTTCGGGATCAGCAACCACCTTGAAATAGCTATTAATAAAGGAAATGCAAGTGGTTTACTGGGACTGAACCTCAATGATATTGTCAGAATAGAATTTAAATCATGATCACCAGAATTGTGAAAATGAAATTTAAACCTGAAAACGTGGAAGCATTCAGGGAGATTTTTGACCAATCAAAGAAAATGATCAGCGAATTTGAAGGTTGTTTAAAACTGAATCTTCTTAAAGATTCTGGAGATGAGTTTACTTATTTTACAATAAGTCTCTGGAACACCGAAAATGACCTGAACAATTACCGGGATTCGTACATCTTCAAAAATACTTGGTCAAAAGTAAAGCCTTTGTTTTCTGAAAAGGCTGAAGCATGGAGCCTGAATATTGCCGACTGACCCAATCTTCCGTCAAATAAAAATTACGATGATCTGATAAGTAATCCTTAAAAACTGATCAAATTAAGCTATTTTTGGGACTGCTTTTTCATTAGCGAAATTACTTTTATAGAATGGCACGTGCTCGATTAAACAGCGGTAACGCTCAGGCTGAAGAACTTCCCAAGGCTAAAATCAATAAAGACAGTATAAAACAGGTTAAGAGGTTACTAAAATACCTCAGGCCATACCGGACTAAATTTTTCCTGGGCTTTGCATGTTTGATCTTATCCAGTGCAAGTACCTTTCTCTTTCCGCTTTTACTGGGTCGTCTGATAGGCAGCGGAGCTCAAATGGGACAGAGCGGAAAAATGGTTCCCAATAAAGTTCTTGACGTATTTCCTACAGATATTGATACTGTTGCTTTAACCCTGCTTGCAGTATTGTTCATTCAATCTATCTTTTCTTTTTTCAGGATTAACCTTTTTGTAGAGGTGGCAGAAAAAGGTCTGGCGGATATTCGCCGCGATACCTATCATAAACTCATTACTCTCCCCATGAATTTCTTTTCACAAAGACGTGTCGGAGAGTTAAATAGTCGCATTTCGGCTGATCTTTCACAAATTCAGGATGCAATAACAACCACATTGGCCGAGATGATCAGACAGATAATCACTTTTACAGGTGGGATCATTTTTCTGATTCTGGTTTCGGGCAAACTAACATTGATGCTCCTGGCAGTTTTACCTGTTCTTGTGGCTGTCGGAGTAATCTTCGGAAGATTCATAAGAAAATTAAGCAGACAGGCTCAGGATAAACTGGCTGAATCCAATACCGTTGTTGAAGAAACTTTGCATGGAATCTCAAATGTTAAGGCATTTGTAAATGAATCGTATGAAGTTAACCGATACAACAAGAGTATCAGGGAGGTTGTAAAACTGGCAATGCGCGGAGCCAAATTCCGCGGAGTGTTCGCCTCATTCATCATCTTTTGCTTGTTTGGTGCTATAGTTTCTGTTGTTTGGTATGGTTCCCATCTGGTTCAGAACGGCGAAATTGGTTTATCGAGTATGGTCACCTTTATCCTGCTATCCACCTTTGTAGGGGCAGCAATGGGCAGTTTTCCTGAACTATACGCAACAATGCAAAAAGCAGTGGGTGCCAGTGAAAGGGTGCTGGAAATACTTGATGAGGTGAATGAGCCAATCTCAATGAATGAAGATAAGGTTACGGTCAGCAAAAAAATTGAGGGTGATCTTGAATTCAAAAATCTGAAATTCGCTTACCCTTCAAGGAAGGAAATCACTGTTTTAAACGGAGTATCTTTCAAAGCAAACAAGGGTGAAAAAGTAGCAATTATTGGTCCAAGCGGTGCCGGAAAATCTACGATTGCAGGTTTAATTCTCCGTTTTTATGATGCGCAGGAAGGTTCATTATTGTTTGATGGAATTCCATCCGAAAATTATTCTTTAACTGATATCAGAAAGCAGGTAGCTATTGTTCCTCAGGATGTTTTATTATTTGGCGGTACAATCAGAGAGAATATTGCCTACGGAAGACTGGATGCCAGTGAAGAAGATATTATTAAAGCTGCACGCAGAGCTAATGCGCATGACTTTATTTGCAGCTTCCCTGAATCCTATGAAACCCTTGTCGGTGAACGGGGAGTAAAACTATCAGGTGGGCAACGTCAGCGGATAGCCATTGCAAGAGCACTATTGAAAGACCCTGCCATCCTGATTCTGGATGAGGCTACTTCCTCTCTGGATTCAGAATCCGAAAGACTTGTACAGGAAGCACTTGAAGAACTGATGAAAAACAGAACTTCCGTCATCATTGCCCATCGTCTTTCAACTATCCGGGAGGCAGATCAGATTATAGTTCTTGAAAAAGGAAAAGTTGTCGAAAGCGGGAAGCACTCTGAACTCATGAACAATGAAGAAGGATTGTATCGTTACCTTAGTCAGCTGCAACTGGAGAGTCAGGAAACAAAACCAGAATAATTCAAAATTAGAAGCGTAGATCCTTTCGTAGTTAGCTTATGAAACTTACAATTTGGGGTGCTGCACAGCAGGTTACAGGAAGCATGCATCTTCTGGAAATAGATAATTACAGCATTCTGATTGATTGTGGCCTGGATTATGAATGTGATACCTGGCAGGAAGAAAATGAACAGTTCCAGTTTAATCCATCTGATATTGACCTGGTTATTCTGACCCATGCTCATATCGATCATTCAGGTAACTTACCGACACTGATCCGGTTTGGATTCGAGGGTCAGATTTTATGCACTCCTCCTACTGCAGACTTAGCAGAATTACTACTTCTTGATTCGGTTAACATCTTTCTGAATAAACAAAGAAGAAGACGTAAAGGTAAAAGGGGATCTGAATCAGGCCCGAGGCCTTTATACCTTCAAAAGCATGTTATGGAGACCAGTGACCGCTTTGTAACTATAGCTTTCAATAAAGAATTCAAAATTAATGGCCAGATAAGCCTGAAATTCATACCAGTTGGTCATTTACTCGGTGCTGCTGCAGTGGTACTGACCGTTGAAGAATATGGCATTCAGAAAACCATCGCATTCAGCGGAGATATAGGCAGGATGAATTACCCGATTCTGAAAGATCCGGAAATCCTTCCTCCTGTCGACTACCTTGTTTGTGAATCGACCTATGGTGGTCGATTACATCAGAGTAAACAGAGCATCGATGAACTGCTTGTTGAAACAATTGAAAATACCTGTATCAAGTCGCCCGGAAGGTTAATCATTCCTGCATTCAGTATCGGTCGTACACAGGCACTGGTGTATTCATTAAATAAAATCTTCAGTAAAGGTTTGCTTCCGCGGATAAAAGTATTTGTAGATAGTCCGCTTGCCACTTATGCAACCGATATTTTCAGGAAACATCATCATCTGTTAAATGATGAGGCACAGGAATTTTATAATAAATCGGGGGATGAATTCGAATTTGAGAATCTGGATTATGTTGAGGATATGAATGCCAGTAAAGCCATATCCGATTATTTTGAGCCCTGCATCATCATTTCATCTGCCGGAATGCTTGAGGGTGGCCGGATTCAGGATCATCTTTACTATAACATATCGAACTATTACTGTACAATACTTTTTATTGGTTATTCTGCCAAAGGAACACTTGGACATCGCCTATTAAGAGGTGATCCCATTATTACGCTAAGACATCGTGAGCTATCCGTTTTTGCTACAATCAAGCAAACTGATTTGTTCAGTGGCCACGCTGATCATAATGATCTGATAAACTTTGTTAAACAACAAAATCATACGAAACTTAGAAAAGTTTTTCTGGTTCACGGAGAAAACAATTCTATGCAAGCACTTTATGAAGCTCTGACTACTGAAAATTATTCTGTAGAAATTGCAAAAAAAGGACTTTGCTATCAACTTGATTAATTTTTAATTAATCTCATGAATTAATAAGCCTACCTCAAACTTAGGTTCAAAACAAGTTGATTTAGGCGGCATCACCTCCCCTTCATCTGCTACGTTTATCAATTGGTCTATACTCGTCGGATATAAAACGAATGCGACGTCATATTTGCCTGAATCAATCTGGCTTACCAGATTATCCAATGGAGAAGAACCACTGACATAACCTATTCTTGGATCAGTTCTTGGATCTCTGATATTCAGCAAAGGACTTAAAACAAATTCATGTAAAAGGCTAACATCCAGCGCTGTCAGGGGTTCATCATCCTGAATGATATTTTCCCGTGCAATCAAAACATACCATTTTCCTTGCAGATACATTCCAAACTGATGGATTTGTTCGGGGACAAAAGGCCCACTAACTTCGCTTAGTAGGAAGCAAACTGAAATCTTATTGATAAATTCCTCATCAGTCAATCCGTTCAAACCTTTTACAATCCGGTTAAAGCTGTAAATACGAAGCTGCTCTGTACTCATAAAAACAGAGCTAAAATAATTATATTCTTCGTTACCCTGATGTTTCAGATTTAATTTGCGACGTTGTATACCTAATAGAGAAGCTGCTGCTGCACGATGATGGCCATCAGCAATATAACTGGAAGGCAGATCTTTAAACAATGTAATTAATTCGAGAATTAGCTGGTCATCATCAATTTTCCACAGACTGTATACTGATCCATTTTTTGAAAACTCCAGTTCCGGATCCTGTTTAACCGACTCTGCAATAATCAGATCTATCCTTGGAACTGAACGATAAGTAATTAGTACCGGATTCGCATCAATGCCTGTTTGCTGCAGGTATTCGATAAGCGATTCTTCACGGTCACGTTTTGTTAATTCATGTTTCTTTACAATATTGTTCAGATAATCATCTATCGACGTAGTTGCCCAGATTCCGGTTTGAGTTGTATCGGAATTAGTGTATCTGTAAATATAAAATGCAGATTTGGGATCACGGACCAGAATACCTTTTTCAAGAAACTCCTCAAAGTTCTCATTGATCTTTTTGTATGCCAGTTCGTGCTTAGAACCCAATAAAAAAAGGTTATCCAGCTTTGGAACGACCATATTTACATAGGAATACGGATTCGCCTGCTGAATAACCTTTGCTTCACTGATACTCAGATTTTCGAGGTTTACAATTACCCTGTCTGCAACTTGTCTGACCGGATGAATTCCTCTGAATGGTTTGATCTTAGGCATCAGTATTTAAATTAAAGCCTCCGGTTTAAAACCGGATCAAAGATCAGGCCTTTAACTTGTTAAAATAATCAATAATCAGATTTGCCAACTCTGTACCGATACGCTCCTGAGCCTCATTGGTTGATGCACCAATATGAGGAGTCAGAGATATTTTAGGATGAGTTAACAAATCGGCACGTGGGGTAGGTTCGTTTTCAAATACATCCAATCCCGCGAAAGCTAC